>OIYY01000014.1_pt1 | contig 152210 bp, 124 predicted proteins | sample 1588341 | NCBI WGS metagenome assembly OIYY01 (sample SAMN03283287) | human gut metagenome | biome: human-associated habitat; material: feces | host: Homo sapiens | place: Peru | collected 2012
CGGAGCTTCATTCGCTTGCATGGAGTTAACCATAATCAGCCGTTTCCAACGGCTACAAGCCTCAACTAAATCTTTACTTCATTCTCTATTTTTATAGTTTTTCAGTGCTTTCGCCACAGGCATGTCCCTACGTCATGATGCAATTTGCGGCATCGCATATTGTGTCAGTTTTCCTATGGGTTTTCACTGAGTTATTTTTTTGGGGGATGTGCAAAAAAATAAGGGAGCTGTCACAGTCCCCTTATTTTTAATACCCCTTTTGTAACTAAATAGGAAACAGTGGAAAATTTTGTGTTTTCGTTATCTCCTATTTGAATTTAAGTAAATTGTTTGGATTGCTTGTTTTTTAGAGAGAGCTGATGACGGTTTTCGCGTCGGATCCCTCGATGATACAAACATCGGTCACGGGCTGGTAAACCATCTGGGCGAATTTAAACAGGCGCATGGCTGCAAATTCCTGGTCTTCGGAGTGGCAAATCTCCAGAAGATAGTTGCCGAGGTGAGCTTCACGAAGTTTGCCCATGTTGGAGAACTGGCGTATGCGATTGTCGGCGTTGGCATTGAGAGCGCGCTCCAATTTTCCGCCGTCCTCTTGTGTGTATTCTATCTTTTTTGATACGATTTTGCTATGTGTGGGCTGGTAAGTGACTTTACTCAGAATTCCGAATAATGAGTTTTTGATAGATAAACGGTTGTCGTTGGAAAGTTCTTTTGAAATTTCCATGCTTTTAAAACTTGGCATAATGTTTTGTGATTTTTAGTGTTTTCTTTGTTATTTAAAATATACGAAATGCGTCGTGGCGTAGCTGTAGTTTTGCGCCATGACTAAATAAAAAGCTGTGATTTCGTAAGATGAACTAACAAAGAAGATGCCTTAGCGTGAGCACATAGTACGCACATGAAGGCAGAGCCAATATCGGCTTGGACACATTATGACCTAATCCGCGATAATTGGTGAACGAATTTTTCTGAGTACTGAATAGATAGTGTGTTCGCACTGATGTGCGGAGCGTCTGCGTAAAGCTTGAAGAGGGCTGTACGCGTTCTGACATAGAACTGCATAAGCGAACGAAGTTCAGCGATTCGCTTAAAGCCGTTTGTGGTTTTTGCTGATGGTCATAGACCACACCGTGCTTCTCGCTGTCAAGGATCTTGTCGCTACTGCTTTCAATAGCGGCAAATGCTTGGCAAGAAAAAGCAAAGCATACGGTCAGGAGTAGTATTTTAAACCATTTCAGCATTTAAATCCAGTTTGATTTTATTTCGTAAAGATAGTGCAAATAAATGGAATGACAAAAACGCATGTGAAAAAATTGCGATTTTTGCACAAAAAAAGCAACCGGGATCGACTGTGATAGCCGATTCCCGGTTGCAAGTATTGTTTTTAGTGATGTGTTAGAATCTCGTTAGAGAAGAGAAACCGAACGCTTCAGGAAGTTGCTCAGAGCCTCACCCTTGAGAAGACCGTTGCCGAGGAGAGCAATGTCGATGAGCTGCTTCACGGTGTCGTTGCCAGCAGCGTATTTGCTAATCAACTCGTCTTTCTTGGCACGGAGTTCGGTAGCCTTGTCCTCGTTGGTCTTGAGGTCGGTCTTCTTGTCTTCAGGCACGCCCTTGCCGTCTTTGTCGAGGCTCTTGATGGCTTCGATAACGGCATTTGTGGCCTTCAACTCTTCGTTCACAGGCTTGAGTTCGCCCTCAAGACTACTGTTTGCAGCCTCAATCACCTTCTTCACCACTGGGTGGTTGGTGTTCAAAGTGAGGTTGTAGGCGTTAGGCAGTTCGCCATAGAAGTTCATGCCGCTTTGGAATTGTGCCATTTCCTTCATACGGCGCATATATTCGCTTTGAGTAATCACCACAGGCTGGTCGGTGGCAGCGAGTGCTGCGAACGACACATAGAACTCGCTCTTTTCGATGGCAGGAATTTGCGATTTGAAGAGGGTAGAAGCCATGGCTTGCTCGTCGGCGGAGAGTTCCGACTTCTTGTCGTCTTCCTTGCGGATAAGATTGTCGATTACATCAGAGTCAACACGCACGAAACGGCTCTTTTCGTTCTTTTGCTCAAGCATACTCACGAAAGGAATGTCGAGTTGACCATCCATCATCAGCACATTGTAGCCCTTATCGTTGGCGGCTTTGATATAGGAGTATTGTGCCTCCTTATCGGTAGCGTAAAGATAAACGAGGTTGCCATCCTTGTCTGTTTGGTTGCCTTCGATGAGCTTCTTGTAGTCGTCGAGTTTGAAGAATTGGCCTTCGGTGTCGGAAACGAGGGCAAACTTCATGGCTTGCTCGCAGAACTTCTCATCGCTGAGCATACCGTATTCGATGAAAATCTTGATGTCGTTCCACTTTTCCTCAAAAGCCTTGGTGTCTTTCTTCGACAATTCCTCCAGACGCGCAGCCACCTTTTTAGTGATGTAGGTGGAAATCTTCTTCACGTTGCGGTCGGCTTGCAAATAGCTACGAGATACGTTCAGAGGAATATCTGGAGAATCGATAACACCCTGGAGCAGCATCATGAAGTCGGGCACAACGCCTTCCACGCTGTCGGTAACGAACACCTGGTTGCAATAGAGCTGGATGCGGTCTTTGCGAACGTCGAGGTTGTTCTTGATTTTTGGGAAGTAGAGAATACCGGTGAGAGTGAAAGGAAAGTCAACATTCAGGTGAATCCAAAACAGAGGGTCTTCCTGACCGGGCTGGATAGCGTGGTAGAACTTGATGTAGTCCTCGTCTTTGAGTTCGGTTGGAGTGCGGGTCCACAGTGGTTCAATGTTGTTGATCACCTTGTCGGTGTCGGTATCCACGTATTTACCGTCTTTCCATTCCTGTTCCTTGCCGAAAATCACAGGCACTGGCATGAAGCGGCAGTATTTGTTGAGCAATGCGCTGATGCGGTTGTTTTCCAAATATTCCTTTTCCTCATCGTCGATATACATCACGATGTCGGTACCGCGCTCAGCCTTTTCACATTCCTCCATGTCGTATTCAGGAGAACCGTCGCAAGTCCACTTCATAGCCTTTGCGCCTTCCTTGTAGGAAAGGGTGCGGATTTCCACTTTCTTTGAAACCATAAAAGCGGAATAGAAACCCAAACCGAAGTGGCCGATGATGGCGTTGGCGTTGTCTTTGAATTTGTTCAGGAAGTCCTCAGCGCCAGAGAAAGCGATTTGGTTGATGTATTTGTCGATTTCTTCGGCAGTCATACCGATGCCGTTGTCGCTGACGGTGAGAGTGCCAGCTTCGGTGTCGAGCTTAACGCTCACCTTCAAATCGTCGGTTTTGCCTTTAAATTCACCTGCGTTGGCAAGTGTTTTGAGTTTTTGTGTAGCATCTACAGCATTTGACACGATTTCGCGAAGGAAAATTTCGTGGTCGCTGTAAAGAAATTGTTTAATAACGGGGAAAATATTACTTGTGGTAACCCCGATTGAACCTTTTGCCATAATTATAAATTATTTTAAGACTTTATTTTCTATTTAATTAATGTGATATACAACCATACAAAAAAAATGCCACATCGGTAAAATGTGACATTTTATCATATTGTGATGGTGTGAAGAGTGTCTATTCTGACACGTTTTCCACCTTTTGGCTTTCGATGAATTGGGCGTCGATTTCGCCGTCTTTCAAATCAATCAGCAAGTGGCCTGAAGATTTGTCCTCGTTGCGGAGCAGCAATTCACTCAATGGGTCTTCAATGTAGCTCTGGATAGCGCGCTTGAGTGGGCGGGCACCGAACTGCACATCGAAACCCTTGTCTGCCACATAATTCTTGGCGGCATCGGTGATTTCCAATGTGTAGCCTAATTCGTGAACACGTTGATAGAAACTCTTGAGTTCGATGTCGATAATCTTCAAGATGCACTCGTGGTTGAGCGATGAGAATGTGATGATGTCGTCGATACGGTTGAGGAATTCAGGAGAGAATTGGCGATTCAAAGCCTTGCGAATCACAGCCTCGCTTCGCTCCTTGGTGATGGCGGTGTTGAAGCCCACGCCAGCGCCAAAGTCCTTCAGTTCTCTTGTGCCGATGTTCGATGTCATGATGATGATAGTGTTTTTGAAGTTCACCTTTCTGCCCAAACTGTCGGTGAGGCAACCTTCGTCGAGCACTTGCAGCAACATGTTGAACACATCGGGGTTAGCCTTTTCGATTTCATCAAAAAGAACAACCGAATAGGGACGACGACGCACCTTCTCAGTCAATTGTCCGCCTTCTTCGTAGCCAACGTAGCCCGGAGGCGCACCCACAAGGCGCGACACGTTGAATTTCTCCATATATTCGCTCATGTCGATACGGATAAGCGCATCGGGAGAATTGAACAAAAACTCGGAGAGGCGTTTTGCAAGCAACGTTTTACCCACACCCGTAGAACCCAAGAACATGAATGAGCCGATAGGGCGGTTGGGGTCTTTCAAACCCACTCTGTTGCGGCGAATGGCGCGTGCAATCTTGTCGATTGCCTCGTCTTGACCGATGATTTGATTCTTCAGTTCGTCGGTCATGCCCAAGAGGCGAATGCCCTCCGACTGCGCGATGCGCTGAACAGGCACGCCAGTCATCATAGCCACCACTTCTGCCACATCGTTTTCGTTGACCGTCTCGCGTTGGTTGTCGAGTTCGCGCTCCCACTTGTCTTTTGCGTCTTGCAATTCAAGTTTCAGTTTTTCTTGATGGTCGCGATAGTTGGCGGCACTCTCAAAGTTTTGAGCCTGAACGGCTTTCAACTTATTCTCCTGTGCTTCGGCGATGCGCTTTTCCAACTCATCGATTTCCTTAGGCACCACCACCTTAGAGATGTGCACACGCGATCCAGCCTCGTCGAGGGCGTCGATAGCCTTGTCGGGGAATGAGCGGTCGGTGATGTAGCGGTCGGTGAGGCGCACGCACGCTTGCAGGGCCTCGTCGGTGTAAGCCACGCCGTGGTGCTGCTCATAAACGTGCTTGATATTGTGGAGAATTTCAAGTGTTTCTTCCGTGTTGGTGGCATCAACAATCACCTTTTGGAAACGGCGCTCCAATGCACCGTCTTTTTCAATGTTTTTGCGATATTCATCGAGCGTGGTGGCACCGATGCACTGCACCTCGCCACGAGCCAAAGCAGGCTTGAGCAAATTGGCTGCGTCCATCGAGCCCGAAGCATTGCCGGCACCAACGATGGTGTGGATTTCGTCGATAAACAAGATGATATTCTTATTGTTAGCCACCTCGTCGATAATGGCTTTGATGCGCTCTTCGAATTGTCCGCGATATTTTGTGCCAGCCACCACCGAAGCCATGTCGAGAGCCACGATGCGCTTGTCGAACAGCACACGCGCCACTTTTCGCTGAATAATGCGAAGTGCCAAGCCCTCGATGATGGCAGATTTACCCACACCGGGCTCGCCAATCAACACGGGATTGTTCTTTTTCCTGCGGCTCAAAATTTGTGCGATGCGCTCAATTTCGTTCTCTCTGCCCACCACGGGGTCGAGGCCGCCTTCGCTCGCCACTTTTGTGATGTCTTTGCCGTATTTGTCGATGACAGGTGTTCCGCTGTCATTTTTTATGACATTTCGTCGCTGCGTGCGCTTTTCTCCGCCAGCGTGGCCTTGCTCCTGGCTTCCGCTGTCGGAATCACGGTTGTCGTCGATGGTGTCGTCGTCATCATCGTCGTCGCTTGTGAATCCAGCACCGTCTTGGGGCAGGGGAAAAGTGCCGTGCTGCCATTCAAAGTTGCTTTTTTCTGTCAGTTCGTCGTATCTCATAATAGGTTTCGCACTAAAAATGCGTAAAGTATAAGAAATTTTTCTACTTCATTAAACCAAACAAGTGCTCTGTAGTCATAGATGCAAATTTTACAGAAACAATTTACTGCTCAGTTTGTATTTGTGTAGTTTATTTTTTTTGAAAAATGTGATATCTGATTTAGTAATAGTGCAATTATCGTGCCAAAATTTAAATCAGTGTTTAGAGCTCTTTTAAAATATTGTAGTTTGCCAATAAATGGTTGATTAATCCGATAATTTTTATTAACTTTGTAAATTAGATGACTTGCTGCATTTCATGAGGACTGGGGCGCAATTTTAGCCTGATTTGTGGGTGCGGCGATGTGTAATTTTAATTTAAATTTATAGTAAATGAACAACGATCGAATTATTGAGATCAACATTGAAAACGAGATGAAGTCGTCGTACATCGACTATTCGATGTCGGTGATTGTTTCTCGTGCTCTCCCCGACATTCGAGACGGTTTCAAGCCTGTACACCGAAGAGTGCTCTACGGTATGAACAAGCTCGGCAACTTCTCAAATGTGCCTTACAAGAAGTCGGCACGTATCGTCGGTGATGTGCTCGGTAAATATCACCCACACGGTGACTCTTCCGTTTATCTTGCAATGGTGCGTTTGGCTCAGGAATGGGCAATGCGCTATCCATTAGTAGATGGTCAAGGTAACTTTGGTTCTATCGACGGCGACAGCCCTGCGGCTATGCGTTACACCGAGGCCCGTTTGGCAAAGATGGGTGAGGAAATGATGCGCGACTTGGACGAAGACACCGTGGATTTCGACCCCAACTTCGACAACACCCTCGAAGAACCTCAAGTGCTTCCAACCCGATTCCCTAACTTGCTGGTGAATGGCGGTAGCGGTATTGCGGTGGGTATGGCAACCAACATGCCACCTCACAACCTCACCGAGTCGATTAACGCGTGCTTGGCACTGCTCGAAAATCCAGAAATGGAGATTTCCGACTTGATGCAATTCATCAAAGCCCCCGACTTCCCAACAGGTGGTATCATCCATGGCTATCAGGGCGTGAGAGACGCATTTGAGACCGGACGCGGACGCGTGGTGATTCGTGCGAAAGCAGAAATCGAAACCGAAAACGACCGCGACAAGATTGTGGTGAGCGAAATTCCTTACAACGTGAACAAGCGTGAACTCATTGAGGCTATCGCTCGACTGGTGGAGGAAAAGAAGATTGAAGGCATCAGCAACATCAACGACGAAAGTGACCGCCAAGGTATGCGTATCGTGATTGATGTGAAGAAGGACCAGAATCCTAACGTGCTTCTCAATAAGCTCTATAAGATGACAGAATTGCAGTCTTCGTTCAGTGTGAATAATGTGTGTCTGGTGAATGGCCGACCACAAACCGTGAACTTGAAGCAAATTCTGCAACACTTCCTCGATCACCGTCACGAAGTGGTGATTCGTCGCACACGATTCCAGTTGAAGAAGGCACTCGACCGTGCTCACATTCTGGAGGGCTTGATTATTGCATCTGACCATATCGATGAGGTGATTCACATCATCCGCAGCAGTAAGAACACCGACGAGGCACGTCAACGCCTGTCGGAACGCTTCGAACTTGATGATGCTCAGACTCGCGCTATCGTGGAAATGCGTCTGCGTCAGCTCACCAATCTTGAGCAAGACAAGCTCCGCGACGAGTTGGAGGAACTGCGCAAGCGTATCGAATTCTTGGAAGACATTCTCAACAATCCTGTCACTTGCCGCAAGGTGATTGAAGATGAATTGATTGAGGTGCGTGAAAAGTTTGGCGATGAGCGCAAGACCGAAATCGAGTATTCGGCTGAGGAAATGAACGCTGAGGACTTCTACGCCGACGACCCAATGATTATCACTATTTCTCACTTTGGTTATATCAAGCGTACGCCTCTCATTGAATATCGCACACAAGCTCGTGGTGGAGTGGGTGCAAAGGGCAGCGAAACACGTGACGAAGACTTTATCGAGCGTGTGTTTGAAGCCACCAACCACAACTATATGCTATTCTTCACCGAGCAAGGCCGTTGCTATTGGCTCCGTGTGTTTGAGATTCCTGAAGGTTCGAAGAACTCAAAGGGCCGCGCTATTCAGAACTTGCTCAACCTTGGTCCAGATAATCGCGTTCAAGCCGTTATTCGTGTCACCAAGTTGAAAGACCCTGAATACAACGAATCGCACAACATCGTCTTCGCAACGAAGAATGGTGTGGTGAAGAAAACCGCATTGAAGGAATATTCGCGTCCACGCACCAATGGTGTGATCGCTATCAACTTGCTTGAAAACGACCAACTCATCGACGCAGTATTGACCGAAGGCGACAGCGAAATCATTCTCGCCAACAAGAACGGCCGTGCAATCCGCTTCAACGAAAACCAGGTTCGCAACATGGGCCGTCCATCAACGGGAGTGAAGGGTATGACCCTTGATGGTCCTGAAGACGGTATCGTGGGTATGATTTGTATGCGTACAGGCGCCAACGATAATGTGCTCGTGGTTTCCGAGAAGGGTATGGGCAAGCGTAGCGAACTCGACGACTACCGCATCACTCACCGTGGCGGTAAGGGCGTGAAGACAATGAACATCACCGACAAGACTGGTAAACTCATTGCCATCAAGAACGTGAACGATGACAACGACCTCGTGATTATCAACAAATCGGGTATCATGATTCGTATGAAAGTGACCGACCTGCGAGTGATGGGCCGCAACACCCAGGGTGTTCGTCTTATCAACTTGGAGAAGAAGAACGACGAAATTGCATCGGTATGCAAGGTGCAAACCCAACCAGAGGTTGACGAAGACATCAATATTGATGATATAGAAAATAATGTTCCAGAAGTGGACAACGAAACAGAAAACAACAATACAGATAATAACGAATAACTATTAATTTTTTAATATTTGAATTATGAAGAAAACAATTATGCTCTTAGCAAGTGCATTGATGCTGGCGGGTTCAGCATCTGCACAAAACACTGCAGAATCGCTCTTCAAATCAGGTAAGGCTGCTTTTGAAGCTTATGACAAGGATTTGGGTACTATGCAATTGAGTCCAGACAAAGTGGACAAAGACCAAATGGCTGCAAACCTTCTCAAGGGTTTTGCTGACTTCCAGGAAGCTCTTCCACTCGACTCTGTAAAGAAGCTCAACAAGGATGGTTCTTTGAAGAAAATCGAAACTAAATATTCAAAGAAGATTGTTCCTATCTTGTGCGCTCACATCGGTGACTTGCTCACAGTAGGTGACAACTACTACCAAGCACAAAAGAATGCAGAAGCTTCTGCTGTGTATGGCAAATACTGCCAATTGATAAAATCGCCAATGGCTATCGAAAACAAGGTTGCACAACCTGCCGATACCATTATGGGTCAAATCTACTTCATGAAGGGTCTTTGCGACTACAACATGAATTCCGATATGGACGCTTTCGCAGCATTTGGCGAAGCAATGAAGTATGGCTTCACCGGTAAGCTTTTTGGTGTGAACACTGGCGACTACAAGGCTGCAAGTTTGGCTCGCTACCTTCAAACTATTCTCGACAAGAAGGAATATGCAAAAGCATACGCTCTTCTCGAAGGTGCTATCGCTGCTGAACCAGCTAACGCAACTTACCAATGCATGCTTGGCGACGTTTACACCAACGACACCACCAAGACTGCTGATGAAGCTGTCGCTGCTTACAAGAAAGCTATTGAATTGAATCCAAAATATCCTGACGCACTCTACAGAGCTGGTCACGGCCTTTGGAAGAAGGCTCAAGACTATCTGCAATCTCACCCAGATGCAACCAACGAACAAGCTGCTCCAGTGGTAATTCCATTGTATGAAGAAGCACTTGGCTATCTTGAAAGAGCTAAAGAAAATGGTCAAACTGGCACTGAAGCTTTCATTGACAACATCAAGTACGGTTTGAACATCTTGAAGCCAAAGGCTCAACCAGCAGAGGGTGCAGCTCCAGCTCAACAAAAATAATGTTGTGCAACGAGATGCAATAAATTAATTATTAAATAAATTTTTATAAGCGCTGTGCAGACCAAAAAATAGTGTGGACTGCGCAGCGTTTTACCTAAATAAAAAATCATTCGCAGATGAAGTATCGTTATTTTTTATCACTTGCTTTGATGGCTTTTTTTGCTTTTTCGCCAGTGAATGCGCAGAAGCGCACATTGGAAGAAGTGAAGAAAAGTATTGGTGACCTGTCTGCAGATTTGAAAGCCTATAAAAATGCACAGGCGAAACTGAAACCGGCACTCACCAACGAGGCAACGCAAGACCTTGCCGAAACATGGTGGCTGGCTGCACGGGTAGAGTTTGGCATCTACGACAAGAATCGTGTGAATAAATCAGTGGGCAACTCATTCGACGTGAAAGAAATGGGTAATGCACTGGTGAGTGGCTATGACTATTGCCAAAAAGCACTAAAATTAGACACCATTTTGGAAACCAATCGCGATGGCACTCCGAAAATTGACAAAGCCACACAGAAACAGAAAGTGAAAACCAAATTCTCAAAAGAAATTTGGCACAAAATGATGGGATATGTGGTTGACTACAGTGCTGCCGGAGCCGATTTGTATAAGGCGAAAGACATGGAAAATGCCTACAAGCTTTGGGGCATTTATTACAACTTGGTGACCACTCCGCAGCAAATTGTGAAACACAAAGTTGACCCCGACACCGTAATCGGCGAAATGCGTTATTTCCAAGCCATGGCGGCGGTCCAACTTAAAAAACTAAGAGAAGCGCACGACCTGTTCACCCAAGCACGCTCGTTGGGCGTGGTGAAGAAAAGCGCATTCGACCACGATATTAATGTGCTCCACCAGCTTGGCGACACAGCCACGATGGTGAAAGTGACGAAAGAGGCTTATCAGCTTTACGGAAAGCAAGATGTGCGATATATGCGCATCATGATTAACGACTGCATTTATCATGGAAAAATGAAAGAGGCAGAGGTGATGCTTGACCAGGCTATACTGATGGATTCGCTCAACGCCAATTATTACACCATAAAAGGGCAGATAGTGGAGTCGCAATCCAGCTATATGCAGGCACGTCCATATTATATCAGGGCTGTAGAACTTATGCCTGATGATTATCAAACCAACTTCGATGCTGGCAGGTGCTACTATCTTGAGGCGTTGAAATACATTCAAGACAATCCGAAAAAATCGAATGCAAAGCTCTCGAAGGAACTGACTCCGATATTCGACAAGGCAAAGGAATATTTGGAAAAGGCGTTCCAAATCAATCATGACAGCGTGGACGCGAGAAGCATACTCCGCGACATCTACTACAGGCTGAACGACGGCGAAAAACTCGACAAACTGGAGCGAGGCTTATAAACTGGAGCGAGGCTTATAATCGGTTAAATATTAGAAAAAACAAAAGGCGGTTACTTCTCTTTGAGGTAACCGCCTTATATTATATAATGTGTGGAATTACGCTTTGCGAACGATGCCGCGAGGTGAATTTTTCACGAAGTCAACAATGATGTCGCGTTCAGCCGATGCAGGCATTTCTGCCTCAATCTTTGCGATAGCGTCGCGGAAGTTGAGTTCAGAGAAATACAGCGCTCGATACACATTGTTGATAGTCTCGATTTGCTCTTGGGTGTAACCTCTACGGTTAAGGCCTACGGAGTTGATGCCCATGTAAGAGATGGGTTGACGGCCAATCATTGCGTAAGGAGGAATATCCTTGTTCACTTGCGAGCCACCTTGAATCATCACGTGAGGACCAATGTGGGTGAATTGGTGCACGAGCGTGCCGCCACCAATGATAGCCCAGTCTTCTACCACCACTTCGCCAGCGAGCTGAACGGCGTTCGACATGATGATGCGGTCGTGCAACACACAGTCGTGTGCCACGTGGCAGTATGCCATAATCAGGCAGTTGCTGCCTACCACGGTTTTTCCTTGTGAAGCGGTACCGCGGTGTATAGTCACAAACTCGCGAATGCTGGTGTTGTCGCCAATGATAGCTAAAGTTTCCTCACCTTTAAATTTGAGGTCTTGTGGAATGTCGCTAATTACTGCGCCAGAGTGTATGTGGCAATTTTTACCGATTCTTGCGCCAGAGTGAATGGTCACGTTACTGTCGATGACGGTGCCATCGCCAATTTCAACATTTCCGTCGATAGTGACAAATGGACCGATTTTCACATTCTCGCCAATCTTTGCACTCGAATCAATTACGGCAAAGGGGTATTGTTCCATATTTCTTTTTATGATATAGTTTTTACTGTTACTTATTTGTTTTTTACGATTTGCGCCATAAATTCAGCCTCCGATACAATTTTCTCGCCCACGAAAGCGTAGCCCTTCATCACTGCACAGCCTCTACGGATAGGAGTGATGAAAGAGAGGTGGAAAATGAGCGTGTCGCCAGGCACCACCTTTTGGCGGAACTTCACGTTGTCGATTTTCATGAAGTAGGTGGAGTAGCGTTCGGGGTCTTCCACTTGTGAGAGCACGAGCAAACCGCCCACTTGTGCCATAGCTTCAACTTGGAGCACGCCAGGCATAACAGGCTCTTCTGGAAAGTGACCTTGGAAGAATGGCTCGTTTGAGGTGATATTTTTCACACCCACAATGTGGTTTTTGCCCATTTCAATCACCTTGTCAACCAACTGCATTGGGTAGCGGTGTGGAAGCATACGGCGAATGTCGTTGATGCCGAATATTGGCTCCTTGTTAGGGTCGTAGCTTGGGGCTTGCACATTTTGGTAACGAAGCTCCTTGCGGATTTTCTTTGCCAAAGTGGTGTTGATGGTGTGTCCAGGCTTAGTAGCCACGATGCGGCCTTTCAGTGGACGGCCAATCAAAGAGAGGTCGCCGAGAAGGTCGAGCAGTTTGTGGCGTGCTGGTTCATTCTTATACACCAAGGGTTTGTTATTGAGATAGCCCAACTCGCTCACTTGCTTGCGTGGCACGTTCATCAGGTCGGCAAGACGGTCGAGATCTTCCTTCGGCATTTCCTTATCGTGGATAACGATAGCGTTGTCGAGGTCGCCACCCTTAATGAGGTTCATTTGCAGCAAAGGAAGGATTTCGCGAACGAAAACGAATGTGCGGCTTGCTGCAATCTCACTCTTGAAAGCCGACACATGCTCAAGCGATGCAAACTGATTGCTCAAAACAGGTGAATTAAATTCAATCATCACGTCCATCGACAGTTCATCGTCGGGGAGAACAATCAGAGAAGAACCAGTTTCGGGGTCAAAAACCTTGATACGCTTCTTCACCACATAGTATTCCTTTTCCTCTTCTTGCTCTTGAATGCCCACTTCCTCGATTTTGTCGCAATAAATGATTGCGCTACCGTCGAGAATTGGGAGTTCGGCTGCATCCACCTCAATCAAGCAGTTGTCGATGCCGGCAGTGTAGAGGGCTGCCAATGCGTGCTCGATGGTACTCACCTTCACATTCTTGTCGGCTTTGCTCGAAACTACAGTGCCACGGGTTGTTTCGGTCACGTTTTCGGCAAGGGCTTCAATGATAGGCTCGCCTTCCAAGTCGATGCGTTTAATTCTGTATCCTGTGTTCACCTCGGCAGGTTTGAAGGTGGCAGTCACATGCACACCTGTATGCAATCCCTTGCCGCTAACGGAGAACTCGCTTTTTAATGTTCGTTGTTTCATTAAATATATCTTGAATTTTTTATTAGTCTTTTTGAAGAGCCTCAATGTCTTTCTTAATTGCGCTCACATCGCTGAACAACGATGGCAAACGCTTGAGGTAAACTTGTGTGCGCGCAAAGTCGAGCACGTTGATGGCAGGAGAACCAAGCACACGCTGCTTTGAACCGATGCTGTTAGGAATACCGGATTGCGCACCGATGCCGTTTTGGTCGCCCACGGTGATATGACCTGCGAAACCAACCTGTCCGCCCACCATATTGTGTTTGCCAATCTTGGTAGAGCCAGCCACACCCACTTGTGCAGCCATCACGGTGCTTTCGCCGATTTCCACATTGTGGCCAATCTGGATAAGGTTGTCGAGTTTTGCGCCTTGCTTGATGACGGTGGCACCCATAGTGGCGCGGTCGATGGTGGTGTTGGCACCGATTTCCACATCGTCTTCAAGAATCACGATGCCGATTTGAGAGATTTTCTCGTAGGTGCCGTCTTCCTTTGGAGCGAAGCCGAAGCCGTCGGCGCCGATAGTGGCACCACCGTGCACGATGCAGCGGTTGCCAATCTTACAGCCGTGATACACCTTCACGCCAGGGTAGAGAATTACGTTGTCGCCAATGGTCACATCGTCGCCCACATACACCTGTGGATAAATTTTCACGCCTTTACCCAATTTCACACGCTTGCCGATATAGGCAAACGCACCCACATAGGCTTTTTCATCGACCTCAACACCTTCGCTGATGAAGCAAGGCTGCTCGATGCCCACTTTCTCAGGGGCTTGAGCGCTGACCATGTTGAGCAGGTCGGCGAGAGTCTTGTAAGGGTCTTCCACTCTGATGAGTGTGGCGCTAATGGGCTTCTCTGGTTGGAAGTCGTTTCGCACCAGCACAGCAGAAGCCTTGGTGGTGTAGATGAAGTGAGTATATTTTACGTTAGCCAAAAAGGTTAAGCAACCTTCAGTGGCTTCTTCAATTTTAGAGTAGTTGTTGATACGTACTGAAGCATCGCCATCCACAGTTCCGTGGACCATGGCCGCGAGCTGAGCAACTGTTATTTCCATTATAATTTTAATTCTTTATAAACAATGTGTAAATATTCTGCAAATTTCCGAAAAAAAAGCGGTATGAGCAAGCAATATCGAGAAAAAACGTCCAAATCCTGTCCAATAATAGCTATTTTGTCAAGGAGCGTGATTGCCGTTAAAAATATTTTCCTATGTTTGTAATATTTCTTATCTTTGTGGAGATATTTTTAGCTATGAGCGACGTGTTGAATAATAGCGCCATTGTCAAGAACTTCAGTAATTTTCTGGAGAAGGGCAACTATAGGAAAACCCCCGAAAGGTTTGCCGTTTTAAGCAAGGCACTTGCGTTTAACAAGCCTTTCACAGCAGAGCAGTTATGCCAGCAGCTTCAATCCGATGCGTTTAAGGTGAGTCAATCCACGGTGTATAGTAATTTGGAGTTGCTTACCAAAGCAGGCATTCTTTGCAGGTTTTTCAATGAAGGACTGCAAAAACTGCAATTCACCCGCATAAGCGAGGTGAAATTCATTCACCTGGTGTGTTTGGACTGCGGAAAGGTGAAAACCGTTAAGGATCAGGCGTTGGCAGAAGAACTTCATGCCAAGCGCTATGCCGCATTTAGCGAGCAATATCGAATTATGTGTGTTAACGGACTGTGTAACACCTGTGCAAGAAACAAGAAAAAACAAAATATAAAAACAAAAAAGTAATTATGAAAGTTGACGTTCTTTTGGGTTTACAATGGGGAGATGAAGGAAAAGGAAAAGTAGTGGATGTGCTCACACCCCGCTACGATGTGGTTGCTCGTTTTCAAGGTGGCCCAAACGCAGGTCATACCCTCGTGTTTGAAGGCAAGAAATTCGTGCTCCGCTCAATTCCTTCTGGAATTTTCCAAAACGGACAATTGAATGTGATTGGTAATGGCGTGGTGCTTGATCCGGTGCTCTTCGCTGAAGAAGCCCGCGACCTTGAAAAGCAAGGTGTTGCCGTTACTAAAGTATTGAAAATTTCAAAGAAAGCTCATTTGATTCTTCCTACTCACCGCCTGCTTGACGCTGCTAACGAAAAGCTCAAGGGTGATAGCAAAATCGGCACAACTGGTAAAGGCATTGGCCCTACTTACACCGACAAAATTAGCCGTAACGGTTTGCGTGTAGGCGACATCGAAGAAAACTTCCTCGAAAAATATAACGCAGCAAAAAAGCGCCACATCACATTGCTGAAAGCACTTGGCGAGACACCTGATGTGGAAGAACTAGAAAAGAAATGGCTGGAGAGCATCGAATATGTGAAAGGATTCGATTTGATTGACAGCGAGTTCTTTATCAACAATAAGTTGAAAGAAGGTAAGAGTGTGCTTTGCGAAGGCGCTCAAGGCAGTATGCTCGATGTGGACTTCGGTTCATATCCATTCGTGACATCTTCAAACACCATTTGCGCTGGTGCTTGCACTGGTTTAGGTTTGGCTCCAAGCAAGATTGGCGAAGTGTTCGGCATTTTCAAGGCATATTGCACCCGCGTGGGTAGCGGCCCATTCCCAACCGAACTGTTTGACGAGACTGGCGCAACTATTCGTCAAATCGGCCATGAATTTGGTGCTGTGACCGGTCGCGAACGCCGCTGTGGCTGGATCGACCTTGTGGCTTTGCGCTACACCATCATGCTCAATGGCGTGACCCAGTTGATTATGATGAAGAGCGATGTGCTCGACGGATTCGACACCATCAAGGCTTGTGATGCCTACGAAATCAACGGCAAAGTGACCCGTGATTTCCCATTCTCAATAGAGCACGACATCAAGCCCGTATATACAGAAATTAAAGGTTGGAAAACCGATATGACAAGCATGACAAGCGAAGACCAATTCCCTCAGGAATTTAAGGATTACATCAAGTATCTTGAAGAAAAACTTGAAGTGCCCATCACCATTGTGTCGGTAGGTCCTGACCGTGCTCAAACTATCCTCCGAAAGTAATATTATTTACACCACCTTAACATAATTATTTATAAAACTACTAACACTATGGCAAAAGTTAAACCGTTTAGAGGACTTCGTCCACCTAAGCAATTTGTAGAGCAAGTGGCTTCAAAGCCTTATGATGTGCTTTCAAGTGAAGAAGCAAGAGCTGAAGCTGAAGGCAACGAGAAATCGCTGTATCACATCATTAAACCTGAAATTGATTTCGAACCAGGCACTGGTGAGCATGAACAGAAGGTTTACGACAAGGCTGTTGAGAATTTCCAGAAGTTCCAACGCGAAGGCTGGCTTGTGCAGGATGAGAAGGACCAATACTACCTTTACGCTCAAACTATGGATGGTCGCACCCAGTATGGTTTGGTGGTAGGTGCAAGTGTTGACGACTATCTCACAGGCAAAATCAAAAAGCACGAGCTCACTCGTAAGGAAAAGGAAGTGGACCGTATGCATCATATTGAAATCAATAATGCAAACATTGAACCAGTGTTCCTGTCATTCCCTACAAACGAGGTGCTTGAAAGAGTGATTGCTCAAACAGCAAAAACTGAACCAGAATACGACTTCGTGTCGGAAGACGGTATCGGTCACACTTTGTGGTGCATTTCTGATGATGCGGTAATCAACGAAATTACCGAAGCTTTTGCGAAGATTCCATATCTGTATATCGCAGATGGTCACCACCGTACAGCAGCCGCTGCGCATGTGGGCGAGGAAAAGGCAAAGGCTGATCCTAACCACACAGGCAAAGAGGAATACAACTACCTGCTGGCTGTATGTTTCCCAGAATCCCACTTGAAGGTGATGGACTACAACCGCGTTGTGAAAGACCTCAATGGTCTTACCGACGAAGAATTCCTGCAAAAAGTGGGAGAGAAGTTTATTGTAGAAGACAAGGGCACCGAAATCTATCGCCCAGCGGCTCTCCATAATTTCTCACTCTACTTGGGTGGCAAGTGGTATTCACTCACAGCGAAAGAAGGCACTTACGACGACAACGACCCAATCGGTGTGCTCGACGTGAAGATTTCTTCCGACTACATCTTGCGCGACATTCTCAACATCGTGGACTTGCGTACCGACAAGCGTATCGACTTTGTGGGCGGTATTCGTGGCTTAGGTGAGTTGAAAGACAGAGTTGACTCTGGTGAAATGAAGATGGCTTTGGCACTTTATCCTGTGACCATGCGCCAGATTATCGACATCGCCGACTCTGGCAACATTATGCCTCCAAAGGCCACTTGGTTTGAACCAAAGTTGCGCTCAGGCTTAATTATTCACAAACTGGATTAATACAATCTTCATAATTAAGGCAGTGCTCCCGGGAGCACTGCTGTTATTTAAACACATATTTACAATCAAATGAAAACTAATCAATTAAGAGTGGTGGCACTGGTTTTGGCACTGTTTGTGTGCTGTGTCACTCTTTCCGCTCAAAAATTCGCTATCTTTAGCGACATTCACGTCACTCCAGGCAACGCTAATGAGGCAAAACTGAAAGCCGCTGTAGCGGAAGTCAACAAAAGCGATGTGGACTATGTGCTCGTTTCTGGCGACTTGACCAACGAAGGTAGCGACGAGCAGCTCCGTAATGTGAAGTCGATTTTCGACGCTTTCACCAAGCCATACTACATTATCCCTGGCAACCACGAAAACACTTGGAGTCAAAGCGCATGTAAGACATTCAACGACCTTTGGGGTGCCGACCGCTTTGTGTTCACCGTTGGCGATTTGGTGGTTGTGGGCATGAACTGCGGCCCATTCATGAAGATGGGCGACGGTCATATCAAGCAAGAGGACTTGATTTGGCTCGACAAGACACTCTCAGAGAAGGTAAACCCTGGCATGAAGGTGCTGAGCGTGAACCACTATCCAATACTCGACGACCTTGACAACTATCGCGACTATGTGGCTATTCTGAAGAAATATCCGGTGATTACACATCAGTGCGGCCACTATCACAGATGGCGTCTGTATGAGACCGATGGCATTAACGGACTGATTGTGCGTGCCCTCGATATGGGTAATGGCGATTATGGCTACACCCTCCTTAACGTGGATTTGAAATCAAACTGGATTCACGTTTACAACAAGATTTTGGACCAGGCACCTGTTCCAATGTATGCATATAAGATGAACACCGAATACTACGACAGCCCAGCCCCTGCTTCTTTACAAACAAAAGAAGACGCACGCTTTGCTGTAGAAAAGGTGTTTGCCGACAATGCCACTATCTTTACCCGCTTGGGCTTAGACGAGAAAAACATTTATTTCGGCAATTCTTTGGGCTTCTGCAAGGCTCTTGACAAGCAGACATACAAAGTGAAGTGGGAATATAAAACCGCTGCCATGCTTTACGCACGCCCAGCAGTTGACCGCAAATATGTGGTGTTGCCAACTGCCGACCGCCGCTTGGTATGGCTCGACAAGAAATCGGGCAAAGAAACATACGCTTTCAATGCCGACGGACCTTATGTGGCCGATGGTGTGATAGAAAAAGGCATCCTTTACCAAGGTGGCTATAAGACATTCCAAGCATGGGACATCGCAAAGCACAAATTGGTGTGGCGCTTCGACGATATCGACAACTATTGCCAAGCAGCCCCTGTGGTTGATGGCGGCGATGTGATTTTTGGCGCATGGGACACTTATTTGCGTTCGCTCAATAAAAAAAGCGGCAAGCTCCAATGGAAGTGGAACAACGGCAAGACTGTGAACCTCTTCAGCCCAGGCAATGTGTCGCCAGTGGTTACTGCCGACAAGGTGGTGGTTGTGGCTCCCGACCGTGTGGCAACAGCCGTTGACAGAAAAAGCGGCAAGCAGATTTGGCGCGAAAAGAATGAGAATAAAGTTCGTGAAAGTTTAGGCCGCAGCGAAGACGGAAAAGTGGCTTATGCCAAGACCATGGACGGCGAATTGGTGGCTATGAGCACCGAAGGCAACAGTTACAAACTCCTTTGGAAAACCGACCTCGGTTTGGGCTATGAGCACGCTCCATGTATCGTGATTGAGCACGATGGTTTCGTGTATGCCGGTAGCCGCCACGGTCAGCTCTCAATCGTAGATGCCGCCACCCACCAGCTTGTGGTTTCTTATCCAATGGGCACAAGCGAAGTGAATGGTTTTGAGGTAGATGCCAATGGCGATGTGTATTGCTCGCTGATAGAAGGCACTATTTTCAAAATCACAAGAAAATAGGGCGTTTGCGAATGTTGTAAAAAATCATTATTTTTGCAAAGTGTAAGTATTTGCCATTGTGGCTTTCACGTGGCAAATACTCCAATGATAATGAATTATTATGAAGAAGAAAGTAATGCTCGTTTTTGGAACTCGCCCTGAAGCCATCAAAATGGCTCCACTCGTGAAGGAGTTTCAGAAGCGTCAGGAAGAAGTTGATACCATTGTGTGTGTTACTGGTCAGCACCGTGAGATGCTTGACCAGGTGCTGGAGATATTTGATATCACCCCCGACTACGACTTGAATATCATGAAGTCGGGGCAAGATTTATACGATATCACCTCTCGTGTGCTTTTGGGAATGCGTGATGTGCTCAAAGAGGCGCAGCCCGATGTGGTGCTTGTGCATGGCGACACCACCACCAGCATGGCAGCCGCTTTGGCTGCATTTTACCAACAGATTCCCGTAGGACATGTGGAGGCAGGCTTGCGCACACACAACATCTACAGCCCATGGCCAGAGGAAATGAACCGTCAGATTACAGGGCGCATTGCCACATACAACCTTTCGCCCACACCGCTCAGCCGTCAGAATTTGCTTGACGAGGGAGTGGGGGAAGAAAAGATTATCGTGACAGGCAACACTGTGATTGACGCGCTTCACATGGTGGTGGACAGAATTAAAAACGATGCCACACTCTCTGCCTCCTTGTCGGCTCGCTTGAAAGAGCAGGGCTACGATGTGAACCGACTCGACGACGGCACACGCCGCCTTGTGCTAATTACCGGGCACCGTAGAGAAAACTTCGGAGAAGGCTTCAAGAGCATCTGTAATGCGATTAAGACCTTGAGCGAAAGTTATCCGAATGTGGATTTCGTGTATCCGATGCACCTCAATCCCAATGTGCGCCGACCCATCAAAGAAGTGTTTGGCGACAGCATCGACGCTTCCAGCAACTTATTCTTCATCGAACCGCTTGAATATCTCAACTTTGTGTATTTGATGGAGAAATCAAGCATTGTGCTTACCGACAGCGGTGGCATTCAGGAGGAGGCTCCAGGACTTGGAAAACCTGTGCTCGTGATGCGCGATACCACCGAGCGACCAGAGGCTCTTGATGCTGGCACGGTGAAACTGGTCGGCACCGACTATGCGAAAATCGTGTCAAACATGCAGCTGCTGCTGGATTCGAAAGAGCAGTATGAGAAGATGAGCAAGGCAATAAATCCTTACGGCGATGGATTGGCTTGTGGCAGAATCGTGGAACATATTATAAAATCAATCAAAAAGTAATCAAAATGAAAGGAAAAATTCTTGTTACTGGCGGCTTGGGATTTATCGGTTCCCACACCACCGTGGAATTGCAACAAGCAGGTTACGAAGTTGTGATTATCGACAACTTGTCGAACAGCAACATCGAAGTGCTTGACGGTATTGAGAAAATCACAGGCATTCGTCCAGTGTTTATGGAGGGTGACTGCACAAATATCGACACTCTGCACGAATTGTTCAAGGCAAATCCCGGCATCAACGGCATCATCAATTTTGCTGCAAGTAAGGCAGTGGGCGAGTCGATTCACAAACCAATTCTCTATTACCGTAACAACCTCAACATTCTCATCAACTTGCTCGATTTGATGCCTGTTTACGGTGTGAAGGGCTTTGTGTTCTCTTCTTCTTGCACCGTGTATGGCGAGCCTGATAAGAATCCTATCACGGAAGACGCTCCAACCAAGAAGGCAACTTCACCTTATGGCGCAACCAAGCAAATGAGTGAAGACATCATTGCCGATGTGGTGAAGAGCGGTGCGCCAATCAAGGCTATTTTGCTGCGCTACTTCAACCCAATCGGTGCGCATCCATCGGCAGAAATTGGCGAATTGCCAAACGGTGTTCCACAAAACCTTGTTCCTTACCTCACCCAGACTGCTATTGGCGTGCGTAAGGAATTGAGCATCTTCGGCGACGATTACGACACCCCCGACGGCTCTTGCATTCGCGACTTTATCAACGTGGTTGACCTTGCGAAAGCACACGTTGTAGCACTTGCGAGAATGCTTGAGGACAAGAGCGACGAAAAACTTGAAGTGTTCAATATCGGAACAGGTGAGGGCCTGTCGGTGCTCCAACTTCTCTACGCATTTGAAAAGGCTACCGGCGTGAAAGTTCCACACAAGATTGTGGGTCGTCGCGAAGGCGATATCGTGAAGATTTGGGCCGACCCAAAGAAGGCAAACGAAGTGCTCGGCTGGAAGGCTCAAGAGTCGATTGAAGACACCATGCTCAGTGCCTGGAATTGGCAAAAGAAGCTCAGAGAGCGTGGCGTGATGTAAGAAATTGCAAAATAATACTTAAAATAGCGTCGTCCAAGTGAGTTTGGGCGACGTTTTTTGTTGAATTGTCGGCAATAATTTGTATATTTGTAAGTTAAAAATATACAGGTTTTTTACATCAAGCGAATATTAATAAATTCAAATTATAGCATATATGAGATTCAACATTCAAAGTAAGCTTTTACTTTCTCACCTTTCAGCAGTGAGTAAGGTAGTGAATTCCAAAAACAAGCTGTCGATTCTCGACAATTTCTTGTTCAACCTTGAAGGCGACAAATTGGTGATTACTGGTAGCGATCAGGAAACTACGCTTACCACCAATGTGCAGGTGCAAAACCCTGAAGGATCAGGTAAGTTTGCTGCAAATGTGAAGAAACTTCTCGACCTTCTCAAGCAACTTCCCGACTTGGCACTCACATTTGATGTGAACGATGAGAATCTTGAAATCAACATCACTTATCTTCACGGTAAATTCAACTTCATTGGCGTGAACGGCAATGAATTCCCTGTGAAGGCTGCGAGCGAAGAAGAACCAAAGCACCTGACTCTGCCTTGCAAAACTGTGGTTGAGGGTATTCAGCAAACTATCTTCGCCGTAGGCGTTGAGGAAATGCGTCCGGTGATGATGGGTATTTTCTGGGACATCAAGCCCGATGAAATCGTGTTTGTGGCATCTGACACCCACAAGTTGGTGCGCTATCGCAAACTCAATATCCAAACAGGTCACGAACTCTCGTTCATTCTCCCAACCAAGCCTGCTGCAATTTTGAGCAGCATTCTTGAAAAGAAAGATGGCGATGTGAATATTACTGTGGATAGCAAGAGCGCAACTTTCGAGACAGCAGACTATACACTCACTTGCCGTTTCGTGAATGGCCGTTATCCTAACTACAACTCTGTGATTCCAACCACAAACCAATACAACGTGTCGATTGACCGTGTGCAATTACTCAACGCGCTCCGTCGTGTGTCGGTGTTCACCAGTTCAAGCGGTCTCGTGAAATTGGAAATGCGTCCTGACGAAGTGCTGATGTCAACCCAAGACATAGACTACTCAACTTCTGCGGAAGAACGCATCGTTTGCGACTACAACGGCGTGGAAATGGCTATCGGCTTCAACGATGAGAATATTATCGACGTGCTCAATAACATCGACGCAGAAAATATCTCAGTTCAACTCATCGACCCAACAAGAGCAGGCCTATTCCTGCCTGTTGAGCAGAAAGAAAATGAGGAACTGCTTGTTCTTCTTATGCCAATGATGCTTTAATCGCACAGGTTTCACTCCGAAAAAATATAGAAATATCAAATGGAATTAAATTTGAAAAAGCCGTTAGTGTTTTTTGACCTTGAAACCACAGGGTTGAACATCACTTCCGACAAAATAGTGGAAATTTCGTATATCAAAGTGTTTCCCAACGGCACTGAAGAGTCGAAGACCCTTCGTGTGAATCCGGGAATGCACATACCCGAACAGGCTACAGCCGTTCACCACATCACCGACGACGATGTGAAGGATTGCCCCACATTCAAGCAAGTGGCGCGCTCACTGGCATCGGTGTTTGAGGGTAGCGATGTGGCAGGCTTCAACAGCAACCGCTTCGACATTCCCATGCTTCAGGAGGAATTTTTGAACGCAGGTGTGGACTTCGATTTCTCGAAGCGCAAGTTTGTTGATGTTCAGACCATTTTCCACAAAATGGAACAACGCAATCTTGTGGCAGCCTACAAGTTCTATTGCGGAAAAGACTTGGAAGGCGCACATTCTGCTGATGCCGACACAAGAGCCACCTACGAGGTGCTCAAAGCGCAATTAGACAAGTATCCATCGTTGCAAAACGAGGTTGAGTATCTTTCTGCCTTCTCTACCCAAAACAAGAATGTGGACCTTGCAGGCCGATTCGTGTTTGATGACAAGGGCGTGGAAGTGTTCAACTTTGGCAAATACAAAGGAATGTCGGTTGCTGAAGTGCTGACTAAAGACACTGGCTACTATGGCTGGATGATGAAGGGCGACTTCCCACAAGACACAAAGAATGTGTTGACCAAAATTTACTTTAAAGTCCATTCAAGCAAATAACTTTGAAAATTGAAATTCCACTTATGAACATTCGTCGTATTTTTTCATTGTTGGCAGCCGTGGTGTGTGTGGGGGCTTGCGCTTTCGCACAGGAACTGAATTGCGAGGTAGAAATCAACAGCAGCAAGATTCAGAACGCAAATAAAGAAGTGTTCACCACACTCCAGCAGGCCATTTCCGAGTATATGAACACCACCAAGTGGACAGATGCTCAGTTTGGCAATAATGAAAAAATTCAATGCAAGTTGTTTCTGACGGTGAACACCTATGACGATGGTAGTGGAAAGATGACAGGCGATTTGCAAATCCAGTCGCAACGCCCGGTGTATAACAGTTCTTACACCACCACAATCATCAATTTCAAAGACACGAAAGTGGAGTTCACCTACGAGCAAAATGAGCCTTTGGTGTATTCCGAGCAGGATATGCAGAGCAATTTGACCGCGATCCTCAATTTTTACGCATTTATGATTATCGGTATGGATTTCGACACTTTCTCGATGAGAGGTGGCGACCCATATTATGAGAAAGCGGCGAATGTGGTGAGAATGGTTCAAAGTAGCGGCGAAAGTGGCTGGAAAGCGTTTGAGGACACCAAAAACAGAAGTGCTGTGCTCAGTGCCTACACCGACAAGGCCACTTCGGGCATTCGTGAAGTGCTGTACAATTACCACCGACTTGGGCTCGACCAGATGGTGGTGAGTGCCGACAAAGGTAGGCAAGTGATTACACAATCGTTGGAGATTTTGAAGAAAATCTACGATGTGGCACCCATGTCGGTGTGCCTGTCGATGTTTAAAGACGCAAAACTCGATGAACTGGTGAATGTGTATTCTAAAGCCAACCTTACGGAGAAGGCTTCGGTGTATGAAACGCTTTATCCATTGTGGCCAACTGAGCAAGCTCGACTGGACAAAATCAAGAAAGAACAACAAAACGACTAATAGCGCATAATGCTTACTCGACTGCACATATCCAACTACGCACTGATCGACGAACTTGAAATCAAATTTGATAACGGACTTACCATTATCACTGGTGAAACTGGTGCCGGTAAGTCGATTATCTTGGGTGCCTTGTCGCTGATTTTGGGCGAGCGTGCTGAAGCGCGTTCGGTGCGAAACCCAGAGAAGAAAGTGGTGGTAGAGGCATCATTCGACATCTCTGCCTATGCGCTGGAAGGCTTTTTCGCAGAGAATGAAATTGACTTTTGGGAAGAAGAGTGCATCGTGCGTCGTGAAATTAGCGCAACTGGGCGTTCGCGTGCCTTTGTCAACGACACGCCTGTGACCATTTCGGTGCTGAAAGACCTCACTTCGCGCCTGGTGGATATTCATTCGCAGCATAGCAATATGCTTCTTTCAAAACCTGCGTTTCAACTGTCGGTTTTAGACAGTATTGCTGATAATAAAGAAGTGGCTTCAAAATATAATGTTGAATATGTATGCTATAAAAAACTACAGGAGCAACTTCTTGAAAAGCAAAACGAATACGAGAAAAGCAGGGCAGAGGAAGATTATATCCGCTTTCAGCTCAACCAGTTCGCTGATTTGAAACTCGCAGAGAATGAAGATGTTGAGCTTGAGAATCTTCAGAAAAAGTTGAGCAATGTGTCGGAAATCAAACAAAATTTGTGGCAGATTAGCTCTACTTTGAATGGTGAGGAAAATTCCATTCTTGAGCAACTGAAAGTGGTGGCGCAGCGCATTAAAAGCACGGAGCGCAACCTTTCGGAAATAGAGGGAATGGGCGAGCGTGTGCAGACGGCATTAGTGGAGTTGAAAGACATCGCTCAGTCGGTGTCGTATGTCGATGACCAGTTGGTTGACGACCCACGCCAACTCGAAGAGGTGGAAATGCGCCTAAACTCCATTTATGAGCTGGAGAGAAAGCACAATGCCGCATCGGTAAATGAACTGTTGGCTATTCAGCACAAGTTTGAAAATCAACTATCGCTGATTGACAATAGCGAAAACCAGATTGCGGAAATTGAGGCGAAATTGAAGACTCAAAAAGCGAAGGTGAAAGAACTGGCTTTGGCACTGTCGGAAACCAGAAAAAAAGCGGCACAGCTTTTTGTGGCAGATTTGCAACCCTTGGCTCAGACCTTGGGTATGCGCAACTTGGCTTTCGACATCAAGTTCACTGCCACCGACTATACAGCAAACGGAGCTGATGCGGTGGAATTTCTGTTCGCCTTCAATAAAAATCAAACGCTGCTCCCTGTCAAAGACACGGCATCGGGTGGCGAAATTTCACGTTTGATGCTGTGCATCAAGTCGATTATTGCCCGCTCAATGAGTTTGCCCACCATTATCTTTGATGAAGTGGACACTGGTGTGTCGGGCGATGTGGCTAACAAAATAGGGGAGATGATGGGAGAAATATGCAAGCGTATTCAGGTGCTCGCCATCACCCATCTTCCACAAGTGGCTGCCCATGCTCACCATCATCTGATGGTGTATAAGACTGATGATGAAGACTCTACACTCACCCATGTGAAGGCACTGAACGAGGAAGAACATGTGCTTGAAATCGCAAGAATGTTGAGTGGTAAAGATGTGAATCAGGCAGCAATCGAAAATGCAAAATCTTTAATTGGAATAAATAAATGATAGACAAATCCCAAGTTGTATTCGGCATTCGTGCTGTAATAGAAGCGATTGAATCGGGAAAGCAGGTCGACAAGGTGCTGATGAAAAAGGACCTTGGCGGTGAACTTGCGCGCGAGTTGCTGAGCGTGACTCGTGAATACAATGTGCCGGTTCAGCGTGTGCCGGTAGAACGTATAAATAAGGTGACTCGCAAAAATCACCAAGGCGTAATCGCGTTTATGGCCGCCGTGGATTATTACCATGTAGATGACATCATGCCAGCGTTGTACGACGAAGGCATTAATCCGCTTGTGGTGGTGCTTGACGGTGTGACCGATGTGCGCAATTTCGGCGCGATTGCCCGTACATGCGAGTGTGCTGGCGTGAACTGCATCGTGATTCCGGAGCGCAACAGCGTGAGTGTGAATGCTGATGCCGTGAAGACATCGGCTGGCGCGCTGAATTATTTGCCAGTGTGCCGTGAGCGCAACCTTGTGAAAGCTGTGCAATATCTGCGCGACAGCGGTTTCAAAGTGATGGGCGCATCTGAGAAAACCGACTTGAACTATACAAAAGCCGATTTCACCGGACCTGTGGCCATTGTGCTTGGTGCCGAAGATACTGGCATTTCCACCGATGTGCTGAAACTTTGCGACACACTCGTGGCTATTCCCGAATTTGGGCAAATCAATTCGCTCAACGTGTCGGTAGCTGGTGGTATTATGATTTATGAGGTGGTTCGTCAGCGACTTAACGACGGTCAAAACGTAAATTCATAAAGTTTTATTTGACTGAAAACCGATTTTAGGGTAACTTTGCAAAAAAATTATATTTAGATGATAAATCGTGTCCTTATAAGAGCAAAAGTCGTACAAATGCTGTACGCCTACATGGTTTCAAAAGACTCCATGACTTTAACAACGGCTAAGAAAGAATTGACAAAGAGTCTCGATAAGTTGTATGAACTCTACAATGCGTTGTTGAAGTTGATGATTGAACTCACCGATGTTCAAGATTTGCGTCTTGACGAAGCCAAGCACAAGTTCCTCCCAACCGAGGAGGACTTGAACCCAAATATGCGTTTTGTGGAAAACGAGTTCGTGAAAAGACTTCGTGCCGACCAAACACTTGCCGACTTTGTGGACGACAAGAAAATCAACTGGCGCGACGACGAACTCTTTGTTCGCTTGCTTCTTGATAAGATTCTCCGTTCGGAAGAATATCAGGAATATATGGAAATGCCTAAGACCTCTCTCGTGCGTGACGGCGAGGTGTGGTACCAACTAATGAAAAAAGTGGTGCTCCCCGACGAGAATTTGCTTGAGCATCTTCAGTCAATGAGCGTTTATTACACTGATGATGACTTGCAAATCATGGGTCAGTTTGTGATGAAGACCATTCGCCGCTTCGAAGACGAAGAGGCACAGCCAATTCTTCCTCAATACAAGAACGACGACGACAGTAAATTTGGCGAACAACTTTTCTCAAAGGCTGTGGCTGAAATGGAGGAAAACAATTCATACATCGACCAGTTTGTGAAAACAGAAAAGTGGGATGTGGAGCGAATTGCACTGATGGACCGTGTGGTGATGTGCACTGCGCTGACCGAAATCCGCAACTATCCAAGCATTCCTGTGAACGTGTCGCTCAACGAATACATCGAACTTGCCAAGGACTACAGCACTCCACGAAGCGGCCAGTTTGTGAATGGTATTTTGAACGCTATGGTGAATAAACTGCGTGCCGACAAGGTGATTATTAAATAGACATTATTAATTAAATAAAATTATAAAGTATGGTATTGAATTATATTTTACTTGATGCTGCTGCCGCACCTGCTTCTTCGGGTGGTATGGGTAGCATTATTATGATTGTGGCTCTTATCGCTATTTTCTATTTCTTTATGATTCGCCCACAAAGCAAGAAGCAAAAAGAAATGAAGAAATTCCGTGAAGGTTTGAAGTCGGGCGACAAAGTGATTACCGCTGGCGGTATCCACGGCCGTATTCGTGAAATCAAGCAAAATGGCACAGTGCTTTTGGAAATCACTGATGGCGTGAAGATTGTGATTGACGCAACTATGATCTACCCATCAATGCAAGACGCTATCCAAACAGGCTCTGAAGTAAAGAAAGATTAATTGTAACTCTGATAATGGTCGGTTTTAGCGTGGCTATATGTCCTTGTAAAACCGACCAGTCACATTTTTTTCTTGAGCAGTGGAGATAATCAAAAAAATACAGAAAAGTTTCCCAGCAAATAAAGCCGCCTATAAAGTGGTTTTATTGTATGGGTACTTTTTTTTGTTTTCTTTCTTCGCTTGGGGATTCACGAAGTCGTACACTGGCGATGTGACGCTGAATTTGGTGATTACTGGTGTGCCCGACGAGGTGGTTGTGATTGATTCAATTCCAAGTCAGGTGACCGTGCCCATGGAGGGAAAAGTGTTCTTTCATGTGTATTATAAGTTTTTCCGCCCAGATGTCAACATCAACTTCCTCTCCAAGTTTCAGAAAGCAAATTCGGAATTGGTGATTTCACTCGATGATATTTATGCTTCACTGAACTTGAACTCACTGTATCGCCCCGCCAACATGTCGAAAATTCAGCCAGGATTTCCCTTGGTGCTGACGGTGGTTGCTCATGAGGGCAAAAAAGTGCCAGTCACTTTTGGCAACAGTATCAATCTGCAATTCAATCCGGTGACTATGTCGCTCGTCAACTGGCCTGTGTGCACGCCCGATTCGGTGGTGGTGTATGCCAAGAGTGAACTTTTGGAAACGGTGGATTCGGTGTCGCTCGACCCGTTCACTGTGAACAATTTTTCCGACACATTGATGACGGTGAATTTGAGACCTATACCTGGGGCGAGATTCCAAACCACAAAGGTGCGACTCCGCCTTGATTTGGAGAAAAACTATCTCAAGCGTGCCACAATCGATGTGGAACCAAAGGAAGTGAAAGGCATAAAAATCCAATATCACCCATCCACTGTTGACATTCTGTATTATGTGCCAGAACGCTTCTATAATGCGAAAGCACCAACTATTGCGGTGTTTGCCGACGATATTGACTTGACTAAAAAGTCGGGCAAAGTGGCTGTCCGTAAGGCAGAGGAATTCCCCCACAGAAAGATTTACAAGATATTGAGAGACTCTGTGACTTGGACGGTGAAATAATCATACCAAACTTATGATTGTTGCGATAACAGGAGGAATAGGAAGTGGTAAATCGGTAGTGTCTCAGGTGTTGCGCCTGTTGGGCTATCCCGTGTATGATTGTGATGCCAATGCGAAGCGGCTGATGAACGAGTCGGTGGCATTGCGCGAAAGTCTTGTGAAGCGGTTTGGGGCAGACCTGTATCGCCAAGGCGCTTTTAATGCTCAATATCTTTCCTCAATCGTGTTTGCTGACCAGTCGGCGTTGGCAGATCTCAATGCCATTGTTCACCCTGCCGTGAAAGCCGACATACAGGATTGGTGGCGTGGAAAGGGCGGACTGGTGTTTGTGGAAACTGCCATTCCCTATTCGAGTGGCGTGCATCAGATTGTGGATAAAATATGGAAAGTGACCGCACCCACAGAGGTGAGGGTGGAGCGAGTGATGGCTCGTAATGGAATGACGAGGGTGCAAGTGGAGCAGCGCATCGCCTCGCAAGCGTCGGAGGAAGTGCAGAGCGATAAAGACGTGGTGATAATCAACGATGGCACCACGGCTGTGATACCACAAATTGTGGAAAACCTCAAATTGTTAAAGTAACTTTACACGGGCTTTATATCTTCATGAAATATACTGATATTTGATTATTTTCATTAACTTTGTAGTATAATCATTTTTTAAAAGACTGATAAAATAAACGTAATATTTATGTTGAAAACTATTTTAAGCATTTCTGGCAAGCCAGGTTTGTACAAACTCATTTCATACGGAAAGAATATCGTAATTGTTGAAAGTTTGATTGACAAAAAAAGAACACCAGCTCACTCTCGTGACAAAATCATCTCGTTGGGTGATGTTGCTATCTACACTACTGGTGACGATAAGCCTCTTGCAGAAGTGCTCGAAGCAGCATACGCAAAATATCCAGAAGGCGTGAACGCCGCAGACTATAAGACCGACGAGAAACTTGCTGAATTTATGTCGTCAGTGCTCCCAGAATATGATGAGGAGCGTGTTTACAAAACCGACATCAAGAAACTGATCACTTGGTTCAACATTCTCGTAAAGGCAGGTTACACATCTTTCGTGGAAAAGGAAGAGGCTGAAGCTCCTGCTGAAAAAGAAAAGTAATCATTTTACATAAACGAATGCTAAAGAAAGGTGTAAGGCTTCCTGAAGTCGGTGCTTTCTTTAGCATTTTTTGTTTTTTGACATGCACAGAATCAATATGAAAAATAGCGTAAAGTTTTTGCCAATGCTGCTGGTGATGGTGGCGTTGATGCTTGGGTCGTGTCACACCAAAAAGACTACTACAACCTATAAGCCAGGCACAAGTCGCCCTGTGAAAATTCCCGATGAATGGCGCACGCTTGACATTAGTTTGAGCGCGGGCGACAACAAAAAACTTTATCGTGAAATTAAAGGTTGGTTAGGTACGCCTTACCGATACGCGGGCAACACCAAGCGAGGGGTGGACTGCTCCGGATTCGTGCTTCAAATCTATAAAGCCGTGTATAAAAAGGCAATAGAGCGAAATTCGGCTAAGATTTTCGAGAAAAACTGTAAGTTGATTGATGTTGACGACCTTCGAGAAGGCGACCTCGTGTTTTACTGCACATCAAGAAATACCAGAAAAATCAACCATGTGGGCATTTATTTGAAAGATAATAAATTTGCACACGCGTCATCGTCAAGTGGCGTGAAAATCAGCGATATTACCGAAGATTATTTCATCAACCACTTTTATGCCGCTGGGCGAGTGGTGAGGTAGTGTGATTATTTAGTCTATCACTATAGATTTCTCTCTCAAATTCAGGCACTTGATGCCCAATCTGCGGCATTGTGTGATGATGCTTGGTGTGTTTGGCTCATACACATTGCCCGAAATCACCATGTGGTTGATGTTGTAGAGGCGTGCCAAATCTTCTACCGTGCCATTGAATCGCTTTGTGATTACGCAGTAATCGATATTCACTTTCTTTTTCCCTGTGATTTTCTTCCAACGATTGTTGCCTGCCATAAGAATGGTGCGGTTGAATATGCGCGCGTATGGCGAGCGGAGTGCCACATTTTGGATTTTTGACGAATCATTTGCCTCTGTAAAACGGTCAATGCCGTGGGCTGCAAAGAAACCAGTGTGTTGCCGTCTGAAATCTTCGGGCTTAAATTTACTGCCGTCGTCGGGTGTCCAGTAATACGCATTGCCGTCTTGGTAGAAAACGATGGGTGTGCAATCGTAGGCGTTGAATGCCACACACCCCGAAGTGGGAAAACTGTTGAGCGTGAGCGTGTGCAGAACCACTGCAAATGCGCAGTTTGCGATGCACAGATTCATATAAAGCCACTTTCTGCGTTTGATAAACAGCGTCAGGAACGTGATGCAGATGAAATAGAATAACACATCGTATTCGCTGAAATACACCTCTTTAGAGACCGAGAATGGCAGTTGCGATATGTACCGTGCTACGGAATTGGCATAGGTAACCAGCATATCGGCAATGTGGTTTAGTGCATCAATGTTCATATCGCCGCACGCCAGCAGAATAATTAGCACCGCAATACCCATAAAAATCGGGAATATCGGCAGAATTAACGCATTTGAAATAAATCCTGCCCACGATATGGTGTGGAAATAATATGCCGTGAGCCCAATGGTTGCGCCCATCGCTATAACTGATGTGACGATTAGCGTGATAAGGTAGCGAAGCCACTTCCTTTTCGTCTTGATTTGTTTGTTGGAAGGTGAGAGAATGAGAATGAACAGCACAGTAATGAAACTGAGTTGAAATCCCGCATTGAAGAGCGATTCGGGTGAGAAAGCAAGAATCAGCAGCGCCGATGCCATCAATGAATTGACAGCCGTAGCCTTTCTTCCGAAAATGAATGTGGCAAATGTGAAAGTAATCATCACGGTGGCACGCACTACCGAAGGAGGAAGCCCCGTGAGCACATCGTAGAAAATCACAATCACTACCGATAGGACGAAACGGAATTTCTTTAGTTGGTAAAAGTCTAAAGGCCAAAGCAGTAGCCATATAAATATCATGATGATGCCGATGTGAAGTCCGCTCAACGCCAGCACATGCGATATGCCTGAGTAGGAGTATTCGCTCCGTGTTTGTTGGTCGATATATTTCCTATCGCCCAACAGCAGCGCAATGATGTAGTGCTTGCTTTCCAGCGACAGGGTGGCGCGATGGATTGAGGTGATGATTCTTTTTCGGGCTTTGGTCATCAAGTTCCCAAAGGTGTCGGTATGGCCATATTTTGTGACTGCTTTAGCGTCGATATGCTGCTGATAAATGATGCCCTTTCTCTTTTGGGTTAAAGCGAAGTCGGTGTCTTCGGGCATGTTGGGATTGCTGATTCTCTGGAGATTTACCATGAAAGTCACATTGTCGCCTTCCGCCAGGCTATAATTGCAGCCTTTGGTGGTGAGCAAGATTGTGCTGCCTTGTGCGTGCGGGCTAAGCATATCCACAGTCATATACATAGACCTTTCCTTAAAATCAATGCTTTTGATTCTGCCGTAGCCCAATTTGCCGTTGGTCTGCGAAAGGTTGAGCACCGCTGGCTGATGAATGGAGTAGGTGGTCCAACCCAGTGCTAATGAGATGATAATGATAGGGATAATCGAGAATGGGCGAACCTTATTTCTGCTTTCGGGAGTGCGAGAAAGCACGCTCATCAGAATGGCGATAGCGCACCCAATGATGGCAAGCGATACGGTGGCAAGAATGGGGACTGGTGGGAAATAATTGCCCAAAACAATTCCCCCACCAAAAGGAACAACGATGCGGGTTATCGGAATTTTCGATAGGGGAGAACTGCCCATTTATACATTTATAAATATGTAGGCGTTATTTCGTCCAAATATCGTAGGCTGCGAAGGCTTGAAGGAGGAGCATTTCCAGTCCGTTTTTCACTTCTGCGCCAGCCGCCTTCGATTTTTGCATAAATAATGTGATGTCGGGGTTGTATATCAAATCGTAGCACAAATGGCTCTTGCCCAAAAAACGATAAGGGAAGTCGGGGCAAGTGTCGGTGTGGGGGAACATGCCCAGAGGGGTGGCGTTTACGATGATTTTGTGCTCGTTTACCATGGCTTTGGTGAGTTCGTCGTAGGTGTGGGTGGCTGCTGACTTTTGGCGAGAAACGAGCATCACCTCAATGCCTAATTTGCGCAGCGCATAGGTCACCGCTTTCGATGCGCCGCCTGTGCCCAGTACCATCGCTTTTTTGCGGTTTTCATTCACGAAAAGCTCAACCGACTTCATAAAGCCGATAGTGTCGGAATTGTAACCACGAAGTTCCACGTCGTTATCCTTTGGTCCACGAGTGATTTTAATCACATTCACAGCACCAATGGCTTTCGCAGCATCGTCGATTGACGTGAGGTAGGGGAGCACCTGCTCCTTGTAGGGATATGTCACGTTAAGTCCACAGAGATTTGGATATTCGGCAATCACCTCCATGAGGTCGCCAATATCTTCAATTTCAAAATTCATGTATTCGGCATTTATATTCTCCGACTCGAATTTCTCGTTGAAATACTCCATAGAGAACGAGTGTCCCAACGGATAGCCAATTAAGCCGTACAATTTTTTTTCATTTTGAAATGAGTCCATCGCTGTTTTGCTTTAAGTGGTTATTATTTTTACAAATTTACAACAAAAAAATTAATACACATTTCTTTTTAGAATGATTTATTTCAGCAAAAAACCACTTTTGTCTTGTTATGGAATAGTGGTATTACCCTTTTTATTGCTATCTTTGCACGATATTGTAAAAAACAGCACATATTATTTAATTAGATATGAACCCAACATCTAAAAAAAATGTTTTGATAGGTCTCACGGTGGTTGTGAGCATTTGCATCCTTTACTGGGGCATCGAATACTTAAAAGGCATCAATTTGCTGAAGCCTGCGAACTTCTATTATGCTAAATTTGAAAAAGTGAACGGACTTACGGTGGCTTCGCCTGTGACGGTGAATGGCTTCAAGGTGGGTCAGGTGCGCGAAATCACTTACGACTACGATACCAACCAGATTTCGGTGGAGTTGAGTTTTGAGAAAGGTTTGAAAATTCCAGATGGATCTACCATCACATTCTCTAACGAACTGCTTGGCGCAGCAGCATTGCAACTGAATTTGGGCGCAAGCAAAACCTATATGGAGGTGGGCAGCGTGATTCCCACACAAATGCAAGGCGGATTGATGGACAAGGTGGGCAACGATATGATGCCGGCGCTTGTGTCGATTCTCCCGAAAGTGGATTCGATAGTGGGCAGCGTGAATCAGATTCTCGCAAATCCTGCCATTGCCGCTTCGGTGACTCGCTGCGACGCCATCACTCGTGAACTCGCTGCCAGTTCAGCACAACTCTCCGAACTAATGGCAAGCCTCAACAAGGCGATTCCTGGAATGGTGCATAATGCCAACGGAGTGCTCGCTAATGCAAATGCGCTTACTGGCGACTTGCGAACCACCACAGGCAACTTGAACACGATTACCGGCAATTTGAAAGAACTGCCATTAGACACCACTCTTAATCGCATCAATGCCACTTTGGCAAATGTTCAACGCTTGACAGCCAAACTCAACAATGAAAACTCCTCTTTGGGTATGCTCCTTAATGATAAGAAACTTTATCAAAATGCCACAAGCACAGTGGCAAGCCTTGACTCCCTCTTGCAAGATGTGAAGAAGCACCCTAAGAAATATGTGACGATAAAAGTATTTTAAATTCCAAAAATAACGAGTGTGGCGTTGTTTGGAATTATTCCGAATAACGCCGCACTTGCTTTTTTATGCTTTTCTATCAATGTTGCGTTCAAAACGGCTTTTTGCCAATCGCCTTTTTTCTAAAGAAAATTAAACAAATGTTCTAAAGTGTTGATAGTTAGCATTTTTAGTTTTTGAGGATTTTAAAACTGTCGATTTTACCTACTTTTGGCTTAAGTGTCTGTTTATCACCTGTAATAGGATTGTTTTCAAAAAAACAAATTTTAAAACGAGTTTTTTTTCAGAAAAAACACTATAATTTTGTATTGTTGTAAAAATGCCCCATTCTGAAATTAATGATTAAAAACAGCCCACATATCGAGCAATGGAACAAGTGTCTTCAGTACTTGAAAGACAACCTTTCGACCGAGCAATATAATGCTTGGTTCGCTCCCATTAGTGTGGTTGATTTCAAAGATGGAGCGTTGACTTTGCGAGTTCCTTCACAGTTCTTCATTGAGCAGATTGAAGAGCGCTACTGTCCTGTGATGTTGTCCGCTTTGCGTAAGGTGTACGGCAGCGAATTTAAGAAGTTATATTATAGTGTGGAAGTTGCCGCAAAGGAAACCGTGACAATGGCCGACGACAACGCCAGCGTTATGCTCAAAAAGCGCATGTCGCCTAACTTCCACTATCAGGAGGCGCAAAACGATATTGACCCACAACTCAACCCTCGTTACACCTTTGAGAACTATTGTGGAAGCATGAGCAACAAACTCGCAGTGAGCATTGGTATGGCGATTGCCACTAACCCTGAATGTAAGACGTTCAACCCGATGTTTGTGTTTGGCCCTACCGGTGTGGGAAAAACACACCTCATTCAGGCTATTGGTATCAAAATGAAGGAAAATAATCCACGCTTGCGTGTGCTTTATGTCACTTCGCGTATTTTTGAGAACCAATACTCTATTGCAGTTAGAAGCAACAAGGTGCCCGACTTCATCAATTTCTACCAAAGCATTGATGTGCTGATTATCGACGATATTCAGGAATTGGCAGGTAAGCAGGCCACCCAAAACACATTCTACCATATTTTCAATTCACTTCACGGCCGTGATAAGCAGCTGATTATGTCGAGCGACTGTCGTCCAAGCGAACTCGATGGCATGATTCCACGCTTGATTTCACGTTTCAAGTGGGGTATGACGGTGGAACTGTCGAAACCAGACTACGAGTTGCGCAAAGATGTGCTCGAATTGAAGGCTTCGCAAGACGGTTTGGCATTCTCCGACGATGTGCTTGAGTTTATCGCCAACAATGTGACCGACAGTATTCGTGAACTGGAAGGCGTGGTGGTGTCGCTGCTGGCACATGCCATGATGCTCAATCAGGAAATATCTGTTGATTTGGCAAAGGCTGTGGTTGCCAACTCTGTGAAGTTGAATAAGCGTCAGGTGACTTTTGAACTGATAGCCGAGAAAGTGGCAAATCACTGCAATATAGATTCTGCGCTTCTTTACGGTCAGTCGCGTAAGCGCGAAATCTCCGACGCACGCCAACTTTTGATGTACTTTGCGAAGAAGGAAACCCAACTGTCGTCAACCAACATCGGCTTGCGATTGAACCGCAACCATGCCACCGTGCTTCATGCATGCAAGCAGATTGAGCAACGCATCACAGTGGAAAAATCATTCCAAGAGGAAGTACAGAAGATTCTTGAAGAATTACATCAGTAAGAATAGATATTTACATAAATGAAAAGAGCGGTACCAGTGGCCGCTCTTTTTTGTTATCGGTATGTGCGTAGGGGCATTCTGAAATATCCAGGCATGTATTCCATTTCGAAATGGTCGGGAGTGCCGTAAAGCAGAATTACATCATACTGCACATTCACATCCATTCTGCGGCACATTCGGCAATAGGCCCTCGAAGCGTTGATAAGATTGTTTTGCTTCTGGCGGTTGATAGCGCGCCGAGGGTCGTAGCCGTTTTTCTGGGAACGGGTTTTCACTTCCACGAAATGAAAAGTGCCGTTTCGCTCGGCAATAATGTCGACTTCAAGGTGGTTCATCGTCCAGTTTCTCTCCCTCACGATGAAGCCTTCTCTTATCAGAAATTCGTAGGCAAATTGTTCGCCAGCTGCGCCAAGTGTATTGTGTTGTGCCATTGTATCTTGTTTTGTGGTAAAATTACTAAAAATTAATTGATTTGGGGCTTTGAAAGGGTGTGATTTTTTTCGTAATTTTGTAGTTAAAATAAAATTGTAAATGAAGAATATAAGAAATTTCAGCATTATAGCGCATATCGACCATGGTAAAAGCACTTTGGCGGACCGACTGTTGGAATATACCAAGACCGTCGGCGGCAAGGAAATGCAAAACCAGGTGCTCGATAACATGGATTTGGAGCGAGAGCGTGGCATCACCATCAAGAGCCACGCCATTCAGATGGATTACGTTCAAGATGGCGAAAATTATACGCTCAATCTTATCGACACTCCAGGACACGTCGACTTTTCTTACGAGGTGTCGCGCTCCATTGCTGCGTGCGAGGGCTGTCTGCTGATTGTGGATGCCACTCAAGGCGTGCAGGCTCAAACCATTTCCAACCTGTACTTGGCTCTGGACAATGATTTGGAAATTATTCCAGTTATCAATAAGATAGATATGGACAGCGCACACCCCGATGAGGTGGAAGATGAGATTGTGGAATTGCTGGGCTGCGACCCCGAAGACATCATCAGGGCAAGTGCCAAAACAGGCGAGGGAATCCCTGAGATTCTGCAAGCCATCGTAGAGCGCATTCCTGCGCCAAAGGGCGACCCTGAGGCTCCGCTTCAAGCGCTTATCTTCGACTCGGTGTTCAATCCATTCCGTGGCATTATCGTGTATTTCAAGGTGATTAACGGTACAATCCATAAAGGCGACCTTGTGAAATTCGTGAACACAGGCCGTGAATACGACGTTGACGAACTTGGTATCCTCAAGTTGAACCTTGAGCCAAAGAATCAGGTGAGTGCTGGCAATGTGGGCTATATTATCAGTGGTATTAAAAACTCTACAGAAGTGAGAGTGGGCGACACTATCACACACACTGCATGCCCATGCGAGAAGGCGATTGCCGGTTTCCAAGAGGTGAAGCCAATGGTGTTTGCCGGCGTTTATCCAATCGACCCCGAAGATTTCGAGAATCTCCGTGCGTCGCTTGAAAAACTTCAGTTGAATGATGCCGCTCTTACATTCTCGCCAGAATCGTCGGTGGCTCTGGGCTTCGGTTTCCGTTGCGGATTCTTGGGCTTGCTCCACATGGAGATTGTGCAAGAGCGTTTGAGCCGCGAGTTCAACATGGAGGTAATCACTACCGTGCCAAACGTGTCCTATAAAGTATATGACAAGAAAGGTGAGGAGACCGAGGTGCACAACCCTGCTGGTTTGCCCGACCCTACACTGATTGAAAAGATTGAAGAGCCATATATCCATGCGTCAATCATCACGCTTTCGGAATATATGGGACCAATCATCACACTCTGTTTGGGTAAACGTGGTGTGCTCACCAAGCAGGAATACATTTCAGGTAATCGCTTGGAACTTTCGTTTGACATTCCTCTCGGTGAAATTGTGATCGACTTCTATGATAAGTTGAAGAGTATTTCAAAGGGCTATGCGTCGTTCGACTACTATATCAGTTCATATCGTGAATCGAAGTTGATTAAACTCGACATTCTTTTGAATGGTCAGCCTGTGGATGCTTTGAGTTCGCTCACCCACGTTGACAATGCCGTGTCGCTCGGCCGCAGAATGTGCGAGAAACTGAAGGAACTGATTCCTCGCCAGCAATACGATATTGCGATTCAGGCGGCAATCGGTGCAAAAATTGTGGCTCGTGAAACCGTGAAGCAGGTTCGTAAAGATGTGACCGCCAAGTGTTACGGTGGCGACGTGAGCCGTAAGCGCAAACTGCTCGAAAAGCAGAAAGCCGGCAAGAAGCGCATGAAGCAAATTGGCTCTGTGCAAGTGCCACAAAAAGCATTCTTGGCAGTCTTGAAATTGGATTAATCAAAGGCATATATATGTAAAAAGAAAAAGTCGGCAAATAGCCGACTTTTTCTTGTATTTAACCCGTGGATTAATCGAATTTCATTGTGGTGGTTGGCTTGATGGTCGAAACGATGTGGCTTGGACCAATCAGGGCGATGTACGACATCACCACGATGCCGAGGTTGAGCAGCAATAGGGCAGTGGGGGCGATTTCAATGGGCACGTATGACATATAGTATGCTTCAGGGTTCAATTTTATGATGTGGAAGCACTTTTGAACCAGTGCCAACCCTATGCCCAACACGTTGCCGATGATGATGGCGCGAATAATCAGTTTGCCTGTGAGGTAGATGAAAATCTTGCGAATCATGCCGTTTGAGCAACCTAATGACTTTAACACGCCCACCATCCTAATTCGCTCAAGGATAATCATTAACAATGCGGAAATTAAAGTGAAAGATGAAACGATAATCATCAGTGCAAGAATGATAATCACATTCATATCAAGCATACTCAACCATGCGAAATACGACATGTTGTTCTGCGTGATGGTGCTTACGGAGTGTAGGGTGGGGTAGTTGTGCTCAATCGTCGATTTGGCGAGGGCTGCGTAAAGCTGTTGAGCATCGCTACTCAAGTTGTCGGTGTTTTTGAGATTCACACCCACATAGTTGCCAGTGAAGCCGTTCCAGTCGTTCACACTTTGGAGCAATTTGATGTTGCCAATGATATATGATTTGTCGAAAGCGTCAAATTCCGTGTTGTAAATGCCCACAATAATAGAGCGGCGTGCCTTCACCTTGTTGTCGATGAAATAGGAGAAGAGTTTGTCGCCCACTTTCAGCCTGAGCTGGTCGCACAGTTTTTTCGACACGATGATTTCCCTTGTGTCGGCGGTGTCGGCAAGGTTGGGGAGGCGGCCCTCGGTGAGGCAAGTGCTCAAATAACTCCAGTCGTAGCCGTCGTCCACACCTCTATACATCACACCCTTGAAATCTTCGTCGGTTTTCAGAATAGCGGGTTTTTCCGCAATCAGGCTCATGCTTTGCACTTTGCCGAAGAACTGCGGGTCGGACTGTATGCCCTTGAACACCTCGTGGGCATTGACGGTGGAATAGTTGTCGTCCATGCCAAGCCCGGCGTTGCTCACCTTTAAGTGAGGGTTGATTGAGTATAATTTATGAGTGATTTCGCTCTTGAATCCTAATACGATGACCACCGAAAGAATCATGATGAGTATGGCAAGTACGATGCCAATGGTGGCAACATTGAGGCTGGGCGATGCCGACTTTTTCTCGTTGCCCAGCTTGAGTTTTCGTGCTATAAATAATTCAACTTTCATTTTCAACGGCAAAATTAACAAAAAATGGCGAAGGATTTCATTAATTGCGTCATTAATGTTACTTTTGTAGGAAATTTTCATTTGGTATCATGAGCGTAATAAAGAATTTATTTTTAATCACAGTTTCACCGCAACTCGGATGGGATGATATTAACAAGTCGGGGCACACCACACGCACAGTTCTTCAGGGAGGAATGTTTCCGATGTTGGCAGTTTTGGCGTTAGTTTCGTTCGTGCCGATGCTTTATGAGGAGGATTGGACGATGTCGCGATGCGTGATTCACGCCATTGCTGAATTGTCGAGCTTTATTGCCGCTCTCTACATCGTTAGTTTTTTGCTCGGTGGATTCTTCAGCGAACTCTCGAAATCCCATTCTTCAACCATAAGAATGAACAATTACATCGCCTACAATTTGATGTTTCTCGTGTTTATTGAGATTTTGAACAATTCAATGGCGTATTTGTTTCCACCATTGCTGTTTTTGTACCTGTATTTGCCTGTTATTGCAAGTAAAGGTGTTGAATATCTGGGTGTTACGGGAGAAAAACGCATTTGGAGGGTAGTGCTGACGGCTTCGGCGCTGATGTTGGCAATACCATATATCGTTAGAAAACTGCTTGAAATGATTATTTATACAGGAGCATAAAATACTATACATGGCTACAAATCAGATAAATATAAAAAACCGCAGAGCCTCTTTTGATTACGAAATCATTGAGACCTTCAATGCGGGAATTGTGCTTACTGGCACGGAAATCAAGTCGATTCGTCAAGGCAAGGCGGGTTTGACCGACACATATTGTGTGATGGAGAATGGTGAACTTTGGGTGAAAAATATGTACATTGCAGAATATTCGCAAGGTTCATACAACAACCATGTCACTCACCGCGACCGAAAATTGCTGCTGAACAAAAAAGAGATTCAAAAAATAGCGAAGGCAGGCGAACAACCAGGATATTCAATTATTCCGCTTCGAGTGTTTTTGAATGAGAGAGGACTGGCAAAAATGGCGATCGCCATTGCAAGAGGTAAAAAGCAATACGACAAACGTCAATCTATCAAAGAGCGCGAAGATAAGCGCGCAATGGATAGAATGTTTAAGCGATAACATTTTAGTGTGGGGATATGCCATCGTGGCAATTCTTGAGCGTAGATGCAATGAAGAATGCGACTGGAGTGAAACGAAGGCATATCCCCACATTTTTTGCTGTGCATAAAATAACTATAATTTATATTATGTTAAATAGTGCGGGTGCGGAATTGGAATTGTGAAATAATTGTGCTCCCCCTCTCATCCTCATCCTCATTTCTACCTCTCTCCTTGTCTCCTTGTCTCCTTACCATAGTCCTTTCTTGCACTTATTTGCTCGCATTTTCTTTTCTTGGGAGTTTAATTGTTGTGGCGAGTACATTAATAATGTGTGATTGTGTGGATTGTTGCGGCTTTTGTCGTGAAAGTGTTCTACTCTTTTACGAAAAATTAGAAAAATATATTGTTATGTCAAAAAATGTTGCTATATTTGCACAAACAATTAATTTATGACACGATTTTATTCATATCAATATTACTTTTACTTTTATTTGAAAAGATAAAGGCGGTATGAATATTGATTAATTCATAAAGATATTTATTATACAACGATATTTAATCCCGCCATATATTGACGGGATTTTTTAATTTCAGACCAGATGGATTTACAAGTCGCCATACAAGGAGTAGCCGGTTGTTTTCACGATGCCGCTGCAAGGGAGTATTTCGAAGGACAGGATATTGAAACAGTGCCCTGCGAAACATTCAACGAAATGTTTAACTTGCTCAAGACAGATGCCTCAATGCTTGGTATTTTGGCTATTGAAAACACCATTGCAGGCAGTTTGCTCCAAAACCACGAATTGCTGCGCCAAAGCAATATGACAATAGTTGGTGAGTATAAAAAATATATTTCCCACTCCATTGCCGCATTACCGGGTCAAAGCATCGACGACATAGCGGAAGTGAACTCCCACCCAATGGCACTCCGCCAATGCGAGCAATATCTTCAACTACACCCGAAAATGAAGATGGTGGAAACTTACGACACCGCTGGCAGTGCGAAGATGATTGCTGAAAACAACCTCGTTGGACATGCGGCTATATGTGGAAGATATGCAGCTGAATTATACGGACTTAACGTGCTTGAAGACGACATTCAGACCAACAAGCGCAATTTCACACGCTTCTTGGTGGTTACCGATCCCTGCAACGCCACTGAATTTAAGAACCAAAAAGCCGTGGACAAGGCGTCGATAGCCTTCACCCTCCCCCACTCTCAAGGCAGTTTGTCGGCGGTTCTTGTGATTTTCTCATTCTACGGAATGAATTTAACGAAAATCCAGTCGTTGCCCATCATTGGTAGAGAATGGGAGTATCGCTTTTATGTGAATCTTACGTTTAACGATTATACACGCTATCGCCAATCGATTGATGCGGTGCGTCCACTGATTAGTGATTTTAAAATACTTGGAGAATATGCTGAATATAAGTAACATACAGCCTGCCAACAGGGTAAAGGAGGTGAAGGAGTATTACTTCTCCACCAAACTCAAAGAAATAGCGAAATTAAACGCCGAAGGTGCCGACATCGTGTCGCTGGGCGTTGGTGGCCCCGACCGTCCACCCCACCCCGATGTGGTGAAAACGCTTTGCGACGAGGCGAATATGCCTGATGCACACGGCTATCAGCCCTATGTGGGTCTGCCGGCTTTGCGAGAGGCTTATGCGGCGTGGTATGCGAAGTATTTTAATGTGGAATTAGATGCTGCTACGGAAATCCAACCGCTGATTGGTTCGAAAGAAGGCATACTTCACACCACATTGGCGTTTATCAATCCTGGCGATGGCGTGTTGATTCCCAATCCCGGCTACCCCACTTACACTTCGGTGAGCAAATTGGCAGAAGCCGAGATTTTCACCTACGACCTCACCGAGGAAGGCGGTTGGGAGCCTGATTTTGAAGCGTTGGAGCGTCTTCCATTGCAGAAAATCAAGTTGATGTGGGTCAATTACCCCCACATGCCCACTGGTAAGCCCGCATCGAAGGCACTGTTTGAAAAGATTGTGGCATTTGGTCGCAAACACGGCATCGTGATTGTAAACGACAATCCTTACAGTTTTGTGCTTCACGAGCAGCAGTTGAGCATACTGTCGGTGGCAGGAGCAAAAGACATTGCCATCGAAATGAATTCGCTCAGCAAGTCGCACAACATGCCAGGCTGGCGCATGGGTATGATTGCGAGTAATCCGCAATTCATCAACTGGATTTTGAAGGTGAAGTCGAATATCGACTCTGGTCAATTCAAACCCATGATGAAAGCGGCGATTCAAGCCCTCAATGCCGACGACAGTTGGTATGAGGATGTGAATAAGGAATACCGCGAGCGCAGAAAGATTGCCGAGAGCATTATGGAGGCTTTGGGTTGCCATTTCGACCCATCGCAGCGTGGACTCTTTTTGTGGGGGCGTATTCCAGATAGTTACACCGATGCTGCCCAACTTGCCGACGAAGTGCTTTACGATGCCCACGTGTTTATCGTGCCGGGATTCATTTTCGGCAGCAATGGCAATCGGTATGTGCGTCTGTCGCTTTGCGCCACACAAGACAAACTCAACGAGGCTTTACGAAGAATTAAAGAATTAAAACACTAAAACGATATAATATGATGTCAGAACAAAGTTTGTTCGCAGAACTCAAGCCCATCACATTCGATGGCATCGACCCCAATAAGCCACTTGTCATCGCTGGCCCTTGCAGCGCAGAAAGCGAGGAGCAAGTGATGGACACGGCGAAAGGTTTAGCAAAAAGTGGTATTAAGATTTTCCGTGCAGGCATTTGGAAGCCACGCACCAAGCCGGGCGGCTTTGAAGGAATTGGCTTGCGTGGGTTGCTTTGGATGCACCAAGTGAAGAAGGAAACAGGTATGTACACCGCCATTGAGGTGGCTAATCGTGAGCATGTGACAGCCGCCCTCGATGCCGGCGTGGATATTCTGTGGATAGGTGCGCGCACCAGTGCCAATCCCTTTGCCATGCAGGAAATTGCCGATGCGCTGAAGGGACATGAAGAGGCTACTGTGCTGGTGAAAAATCCGGTGAATCCGGATATAGAATTATGGATTGGCGCATTGCTTCGTCTCTATAACGCTGGCGTTCGCCGTCTTGGTGCCATTCACCGTGGTTTCAGCACTTACGGTAAGCACTTGTTCCGCAACGAACCACAGTGGCACATTCCCATCGAATTGCATCGCCGAATTCCAAATTTGCCCATCATTTGCGACCCCTCGCACATGGGCGGCAAGCGAGAGTTGATTGGCCCCATTTCGCAACAAGCACTCGACATGGGCTTCGATGGATTGATTATCGAGTCGCACTGCGAGCCTGATTGCGCACTCAGCGACGCTAAACAGCAAGTTACCCCAGAATCGCTCAATTTGATTATCAACACATTGGTGCTGCGCGACACCAAGCAATCCACAGAAAACCTCACGCTTTTGCGCCAGCACATCGACCAGTGCGACAACGAGTTGATTGAGGTGCTCAGCAAGCGTATGGCGGTATGCCGTGAAATCGGTCAATACAAGAAGGAGCACAATATGCAGGTGGTTCAGAACCGCCGTTATAGCGACATCATCAACAAGCGAGTTTCGCAAGCCGAGGAAATGGGGCTGAGTGGTGAGTTTATTCAAATTGTGATGCAGGCTGTTCACGAGGAATCGGTTCGCCAGCAAATAGATGTAATCAACAAGCAAATACTTTAAGAAATGAAGATATTGATATTAGGAGCAGGTAAAATGGGGTCGTTCTTTTGTGATGTGTTGAGCATGAATCACGAAGTGGCGATTTACGACACCGACAAAGAGCGATTGCGCTTCACATTCAATGCGTTGCGCTTTACCACGATGGAAGAAATCAAGGAGTTTCAACCCGAAATGATGATCAATGCCGTGACGGTGAAATACACCATCGAGGCATTCAATCAGGTGCTCCCCTACCTTCCAGCCACTTGCATCATTTCAGATATTGCCTCGGTGAAAACCGGGTTGCCAGAGTTTTATGCCACAAGTGGCCACCCATTTGTGAGTTCGCACCCCATGTTTGGTCCCACATTCGCATCGCTCAGCAATTTGAGCAACGAGAACGCCATCATCATCACCGAAAGCGACCATTTAGGAAAGGTGTTTTTCCGCGACCTCTATAACCAGCTGCATCTGCATGTGTGCGAATACAGTTTTGAGGAACACGACGAGACCATCTCCTATTCGCTGTCGATACCGTTTGCGAGCACCCTCGTGTTTGCAAGCGTGATGAAGCACCAAGATGCCCCAGGCACCACTTTCAAGCGCCACATGGCGATTGCTCACGGACTGATGTCGGAAGACGACTACTTGCTCCAAGAAATCCTCTTCAACCCCCACACCACCCATCAGCTCGACCAGATAAAGGCCCAGCTCGACCGTCTCCAAACCATCATCGCCACCAAAGACGCTGCCGCCATGGCCACCTACCTAAACGAAGTAAGATCCAACCTAAAATAGCAGCGCAAATGGAATCTCTATAAATAAGGAAAAGAGCCAGGCTTTTGGGACTTGGCTCTTTTTATTAGGGGAATGCTGATTTTTAGAACATTTTTTCTGGGTAAACACCAGTTGCGTGGAGCTCAGCGAACTTGTCAACCACACCTTGGCGGTCTTGGCTGTAAGTTACACCAAACCATTTTGATTCGGTGGTGAGCACCTTAACAGATGCTTTGCCTTGCTTAACCAGCTCGTTGATAAGTGTTGGAATGAAGAATTCGCTCTTTGGCTTATTGATGTTTTCTTTGAGGAATTTCACGAAATACTCTTCGCTGTATTTGAAGTAGTCGGGAGTGAATCCCCAGAAGTTCATCGACACTGGAGTGTCGGGGTCGATAACCTGCTCAACACCGTTTTCGTCGGTGAAAGAGATTTTGTGTTCAGCGTTGTAGCCGATGCTTGTGCGCTCAACTACGCCAGTGAGATAATCGCCCTCTTTCTCGCAAACGCCACGAGACACAGTGCCGCTTTCGCTCAAAGTGTTGCCCACCTTGAAGCCCACCATTGAATATTTGTTGGTAGAGCCTTCTTCAAGGCTTGTCAATTCCTTTGCCATTACCTCGAAGCTGTTGCGACCATAGTAGTCGTCGCTGTTGATGATGGCGAAAGGTTCGTTGATCACGTTCTTACCCATCATCAAAGCGTGGTTAGTACCCCAAGGCTTTGTGCGTTCGGCTGGGCAAGTAAAACCTTCTGGAAGGTCGCTGATTGACTGGAACACCACTTCTGTAGGAATATGGTTTTCGTATTTCGACAAGATTTTGGTGCGGAAATCCTCTTCAAAATCTTTGCGGATAACGAATACTACCTTACCAAAGCCACTTTGGATAGCGTCGTAGATAGAGTAGTCCATAATAGTTTCCCCGTGAGGTCCAAGACCGTCGAGTTGTTTCAAACCGCCATATCGGCTTCCCATGCCGGCGGCGAGAACAAATAAAGTTGGTTTTGACATAATTTGTTTGATGTATTTATAAAGTTGATTTTAGAAAAAGTTCAATTATTCCACTTTGTGTGCACCGTCGCTAATCACCACGTCGATGATGATAGGCTCAATGCCATATTTTTCGTTGAATTTTGTTTTTGCAGTTTGCACAAATGTGTCGTAAAGATTCTCTTTTACGAGGTTGATGGTGCAACCGCCGAAGCCGCCACCCATGATTCGTGAACCAGTCACGCCACATTCCTTAGCCACGTCGTTGAGGAAGTCGAGTTCTTCGCAACTCACTTCGTAGTCTTTAGAAAGACCGTGGTGGGTTTCGTACATGCGCTCTCCTACGGTTTCGTAGTCGCCTTTTTCAAGGGCTTCGCACACGTCGAGCACACGTTGCTTTTCGCCAATCACATACACGGCACGCTTGTAATCCTCGTCGCTGATTTGAGCCTTCGCTGCTTCAAGCATCGACATGTCGGCATCGCGAAGAGTTTCTACACCGAGAGTTTTCGCCACACGCTCGCATGATTCACGACGCTTGTTGTAGGGCGAGTCCACGAGTTCGTGCTTCACTTGTGAATTTACGAGCACCAATTTATAGCCCACAGGCTTGAATGGGAAATACTTAAATTCAAGTGAACGGCAGTCGAGACGCATCAAGCAGTCTTTTTTGCCGAACACGGAAGCGAACTGGTCCATGATGCCGCAGTTCACACCGCAATAGTTGTGCTCGGTGGATTGACCAATCAGTGCAAGTTCAAAAATACTAATCTTGTTGTCGTTAAACAAGTCGTTGAGCGCATAAGCGAAGCAAGATTCGAGCGCTGCTGATGACGATAAACCAGCACCGAGAGGCACATTGCCAGCAAACACTGCGTCGAAGCCCTTCACCTCGAAACCGCGTTTTATCACTTCACGGCACACGCCAAACACATAGCAAGCCCATTGCTCGGCGGGCTTGTCTTCTTCCCTCAAGCCAAATTCTGTGTATTGGTTCATGTCAACGGAATACAATCGCACTTTGTCGGTGCCATTGATATTAATCGCTGTCATGATATATTTGTCGATTGCTCCAGGAAAAACGAAGCCACCATTATAATCAGTGTGCTCACCAATCAAATTGATGCGACCGGCTGACGCATAGAAGATTGGATTGCTTGAAAAACGCTCTGTAAAAGCCGCTCTAAGTTTATCTTTCATCATTTTTAGTATTTTGAAGGTTGTGATAAAAATTCAACTTACGAATTTACAATTTTTTTTACTTTTGTACTAATTTTTTGGAAAAATTTGTTGGAAAGTTCTGCAAAATGCCCCAAATTAGCCGTTAATCAATTCCTCAATCTTTTGTGCGAGGGCTTCTTTGGTGGAAGAACCCACATGGCGGTTTTTCAATTCACCGTCTTTGAAAAAGAGGATTGTAGGAATGCTGCGGATTGAGAAATCTACAGGAAGGTCTTCGCCTTCATCAACATCGTATTTGCCGATGAGCACTTTGCCTTCATATTCAGTTGCCAACTCATCTACAATGGGGGCGATGTGCTTGCAAGGTCCACACCATTCTGCCCAAAAGTCAATCACTACAGGTTGCCCTGATTCTATCGCTTGCTTAGCGTTTTCGTCGTTAAATGTATAAGCCATATTTGTTTGTTTTTTTATGTTGTTTATTCGTTGTTTTTTAATTGATACTGAATTCCATTTCCATACTTTCCAGTGTTTTCAGCACCTGCTTGTTGATAGGAATCTGATATTGTGAGCGCATGTCCACATAGTGCTTCCTGTCGTTGGTAAAGATGCGGAAGTTGAGACTGCAACGGTTTTCGGTTGATTCGGCCATCGCTTCTTTCAGTGGAGAGAGATCGGCAAACCTATCTTCCGGCACTTGGATAGTGAGGTTGGAGAGCAGTTTGCCTTTCACATCGTCGAGTGGAGTGATGCTGGCAATGTTGAAACTGATACGATCGTTGAAGCGCCCCTTTCGGAACACACCTTTCACCATAATGGCGAGACCCTTGATGCCGAATTTGTTGTATTCTATATAGTTGTTGCCAAAGAGCATCAAATCGTATTTTCCGGTGTAGTCCTCAATCACGATTTTGCCGTATTTATTTCCCGAACGCGCCTCTTTTTCCTCGTATGAAGTAATCAAACCGCCGAAGGTCACCTCTTGGTCGAGGTCGCTTGCCTTCATCTCCATGTCGGCAAGCCTGGTGTTGCAACCGTAGGTGAGTTCAAGGTAGAACTGGTCTAATGGGTGAGCAGAAAGGTAGATGCCCACCAACTCTTTCTCTTGATTCAGACGGAAGAGGTCGCTCCACTTTTCGGGGTTTGGAATTTCGGGCTTGGCAGTTTCAATTTCATCAGAGTCGCCGAACAGCGAGTTAGCCGCATCGAATTTCGCACGGTGGAAATTTTGTGCGTATCGAATCAGCACATCGGAGAATCGTTGTCCATTGTCGTTTTCGTGGAAATATGCTTCACGACTCACGTTCGGGAAGCAGTCTAAAGCACCAGCAATGGCGAAACATTCAAGTGCCTTGCGGTTGAACGACGACAGGTCGATACGCTCAAGCAAATCGAAAATGGAAGTGAACGGACCGTTGTCGGTGCGCTCTTTGATAACGGCTTCAACGGCTGCAGTAGGCACACCCTTGATGGCGGCAAGACCGAAGCGAATCTCCCCTTTCTTGTTTGCACCGAAGTTGGCGAAACTCTCGTTGATGTCGGGACCAAGTGTGGCGATGCCCATCGACTTACATTCGTCCATCAATTTTGTGATTTCCTTGATGTCGTTTTTGCGTCGAGTCATAATCGCTGCCATAAATTCGGCAGGATAATGAGCCTTCATGTAGCCAGTTTGGTAAGCAACCCATGAATAGCAAGTGGCATGTGATTTGTTGAACGCGTAGGAAGCGAATTTTTCCCAGTCGGACCAAATCTTCTCCAAAATATCGGGATCGTGACCATTTGCTTTACCTTGCTCAATGAACTTTGGCTTCATTTGGTCGACGATGTCTTTCTTCTTCTTACCCATCGCCTTACGCAAAGCATCACTCTCACCACGAGTGAAGTTTGCCAACAGACGCGACAGGAGCATCACCTGTTCTTGATACACGGTGATGCCGTAGGTGTCCTTCAAATATTTCTCCATGATAGGAATATCATAGGAAATGAGCGAAGGATTATGTTTACGCTTGATGAAGTCGGGAATGTAGTCCATTGGTCCCGGACGATACAGCGCGTTCATGGCAATCAAGTCCTCAAACACGGTTGGGTGAAGTTCGCGCAAGTATTTCTGCATACCAGCCGATTCAAACTGGAATGTACCCACGGTTTGTCCTCTTTGGTAGAGTTGATATGTGAGTTCGTCGTCGATAGGAATGGTGTCGATGTCAACATCAATGCCTCTCGAAAGTTTCACATTCTTCACCGCCTCCTTCAACTCCGACAGCGTTTTCAATCCCAAGAAGTCCATCTTAATCAAACCAGTAGATTCAATCACATGGCCGTCGTATTGGGTGAGCATGGTGCGCTCTTCCGGAAAATCGGGGTCGGCAGCAGTGGAAACTGGCACCCAGTCGCTTATGGGGTTCGCACAGATGATAAAGCCACATGCATGAATACCTGTGTTGCGAGTGGTGCCCTCAAGTTGGCGGGCGTATTTGATGGTGTCGCGCTCCACAGGGTCGCTCGACTGCTCTGCGTCTAACAGTTCAGGAGTGTATTTGATGGCGTTGCCAAGATTCATTTTTGCTCCATCGGGAAGACGGTCGGGAATAGCCTTACAAAGCGCATTGGCTTTCTCCAAAGGCAATTTCTTCACGCGAGCCACGTCTTTGATGGAGTTCTTGGTTGCCATTGCACCGTAAGTGATGATGTGGGCGCAATTCTCATGCCCGTATTTGTCCATCACCCACTTCAGCACCCATTTGCGACCATCGTCATCGAAGTCGGTATCAATATCAGGGAGATTGACACGGTCGGGGTTCAAGAAACGCTCAAACAGCAAGTCGTACTTCAATGGGTCGATTCGGGTGATGCCCAAGCAGTATGCCACGGTAGAACCTGCCGCAGAACCACGGCCAGGACCTACAATCACGCCCAATTCTTTGCGGGCTGCGTCGATGAAGTCCGACACGATAAGGAAGTAACCAGGGAAACCCATGGTTTTCATCACATGGAGTTCGAAATCCACCTGCTCCAACACATGTTCTGGAATAGGATCGCCATAAAGGCGTTTCGCGCCATCGTAAGCCAGTTTTTTAAGATATTCAGCCTCGAATTTGATGCGATAAACCTTGTCGAATCCGCCGAGCGATTCAATCTTTTTCATGCCCTCCTCGCGAGGCAGCGTGTTGTTGCCTTTCTCGTCGGAAGAAAACTCCTTCAGCAGGTCTTCCTCGGAGTACTTTTTCCTGATGTCGTCTTCGGTGCCAAAGTCGGCAGGAATCGGGAAGTTAGGCATGATTGGTCCGTGCTCAATGCTATAGACCTCTACTTTGTCTAATATTTCAAGGGTGTTCGACAGTGCTTCTGGCACATCGTGAAACACCTCGTTCATTTCCGCTTGCGATTTGAGATACTCCTCTTTGGTGTATCGCATACGGTTAGGGTCTTCGTAGTCGGCACCTGTACCGATGCAGAGCAATATGTCGTGCGCTTCGGCGTAGTCTCTTTTCTCGAAGTGAACGTCGTTGGTGCAAATGAGTTTCACACCCTCTCGCTTTGCCATAGGAATGAGCACCTTGTTCACTTCTTCTTGAAGTTGGAAGGTCTCGCGGTTAGCAATCGCGCGTGGGTCTTTCACCTCGTGGCGTTGGAGTTCGAGGTAGAAGTCGTCGCCAAACACTTCGTGGTACCATCGGCACGCCTCTTCTGCTCCAGCAATATCGCCAGCCAAAATCTTCTTAGGGATTTCGCCACCAATACATGCCGAGCACACAATTAGGTCTTCATGGTATTTCGCCAAATCCTCACGGTCGGTGCGGGCGCGGTAGTAGAAACCATCTACCCATGCCCTACTCACAAGTTTGATGAGGTTTTTGTAACCGTTGTAATTCTTTGCCAGCACCACCAAGTGATAGTTGCCCTTGGTCTTGTCTTCTTTTTTGCCGTGAGCCACATACATTTCGCAACCAAGAATGGGCTTGAATGGCTCAAGACCTTCTTTTTTGCGAGATTTATTAACTTTCGCGCAATAGTCGGAAAATTCTTTGACACCGTACATCACACCGTGGTCGGTGAGTGCCATACCTTTCATGCCGTCGGCAATAGCCAGGTCGACGAGCGCCGGTATCTTCGACTTTCCGTCAAGAACAGAGAAATCACTGTGGACGTGTAAATGAACAAATGGATTCATATAAGATTAAATTATTTATCTTTCAAAATTACTCATTAAATACAACCTATTCAAAAAATAGAGCCATTAGTTGTTAACATTCGAGCCCCTGTCCTCGTTAAATATTGCTAATATGCAATTCGCAATTTGTGCCTTCTATTTTTTTGCAGTTAATTTGAATAAAAAAATTGAGTTATGAAAATAGCCGTTATTCTAATCCTCTTGGGGCAAGCATATATTTCGTGGCGCACTTTTAAGATTCTTCCTTTCCCCGTTTGGGGCAAGTGGGTGGTGGTGCTGTTGATGCTGATGGCGCTTGTGGCACTGATTCTGCGCTTTGTGCGACAATTCCAGGGCGTGTCGAACCTGCTGCTTGACACGGTGCTATACGATGTGGGCACATCGTGGCTGGTGGTGCTGCTTTACTTGGTATTGGCTTTTGCTGTGATGGATATAGGTGTGGCTACGCACTTGATTCCGAAGGGATTCAACCACCATTCGGCGAAGGCTTCGATGGTGGTGTTTGGCGCAGTGTTTGCTTTGATGGTTTACGGTTACGTTAATTATAATGCGAAGAGGCGGGTGGAGCTGAACTTCACCACATCAAAATCGCTGCCCAACCCCCTGAAATTGGTGCTGCTCAGCGATGTGCATTTGGGCTATCATATCGGAAAACAGGAGTTTGAGAAATGGGTGGATATGATTAATGCCGAGAATCCTGATTTGATTTTGATTGCTGGTGATATTGTGGACATCAGCCTCTACCCTATCAGAAAACAGAGGTTTGAGGAAGAGTTCCACCGACTTAAAGCGCCTGTTTATGCTTGCTATGGTAATCACGAATATTTCAGTAATATAGACGAGGTGAAAAAGTTCTATGATTTGGCTGGAATACACCTGTTGAGAGACTCTGCCGTGGAGGTGGCTGGGATCAATATTGTGGGGCGTGACGACCGAATGAATGGACATAGGGCCACGTTGCACTCGCTGATGCAATCGGTGGACAAATCAAAGTTCACCCTACTGCTCGACCACCAACCATTTCACCTTGAGCAAGCCGAGCGTGAAATGGTGGATTTTCAGTTTAGCGGACACACCCATCAGGGGCAAGTGTTCCCGGTGAGCTTGATTACTGGGGCTATGTATGAGAAAGACCATGGCGCACACCATAGAGGTAACACCCAATACTATATCAGTTCGGGCATTGGAATTTGGGGCGGAAAGTTCCGCATTGGTACAAATTCAGAATATGTGGTGGCGACAATCAGTCCTGCCAAAAAATGACGTGAGCGGCAGGCTGTGAACTGCCGTTTATCCCAAATCGGTCATTAGGCCGTATGAGGATTTATACGAACGGATTGCCGAGTCGCTCTTCTTCTACGGTTGTGGTTGGTCCGTGTCCGGGCGCCAAGATGGTTTCGCCAGGCAGCACATACAGCCGTGATTTGATGCTATCAGTTAGCGTGTGCATATTGCCGCCAGGCAGATTGGTGCGGCCCACGCTGCGCTGGAAAATGGTGTCGCCCACAAAAGCAACGCCCTCTTGTGGTATATAGTAAGTCAAGCCTCCTTCGGTGTGGCCGGGAGTGGCAAGCACTTGAATCTTGTCATTGCCAAGGGTGAGTTCGTCACCTTGCTTGAGGTCGTGGTCGATGGTGAGCGGCTGTGGCGAAATTCGTAAATGAAACATTGTGGCTTGGCCGGTGAGCGATTGAGCCAGCATATCATCATTTTTCGAGCCATACACTTGTGCGCCAAATTTTTCGGCAGTCCATCGCGCGGAGCAAGCGTGGTCGATGTGCGAGTGTGTCAGGAGCACGTATTTCACGCTTAGTTTCTTCTGCTTAACCACATTTTCCACTTCTTGACGCTCGTTCTCGTCCATCATACCGGGGTCGATGATGGCTGCCTCAAGTGTGTTTTCGTCCCAAATAATGTATATGTTCTCGCCGAAAAGTCGGGTGGTGACAATGCTTGTTTTCATTTCGCAGGAATGATTATAAAGGTAAATAAACCACTTTTTTAGTGTCGAAGAAAGGCTCTTTGAAATAACTTTTCAGTTCATCAATGAGCACTTCGTCTTTGAACTTCTTAACCTCGTCCTTCAAATCGCCACCTTTGAGGCAAATCAAGCCGTTTGGAATGGCATTGAAGTTGTCGGAAGAAATCAATCGGCGGACCAGTGGTACAATGTCAGCCAAGTCCATTACTGCCCTACTGACCACAAAATCGAATTTGCCTTTCACCTCCTTCACGTCGCCATGCTGGATAGTGACATTTGTCAATCCAGCCTTTTCTGCCACGTCTTGAGCCACTTTCAGCTTCTTTCCGATCCTGTCGACAAGGTGGAATTGCACTTCGGGGTAGAAAACAGCCAACGGAATGGCTGGGAAGCCGCCACCTGTGCCCAAGTCAAGCACTTTAGTGCCGGGTTGGAAGTTTACGAATTTCACGATGCCTAACGAGTGGAGCAGGTGGTTTACCTCAAGGTTTTCAATGTCTTTGCGTGAAATCACATTGATTTTACTGTTCCATTCGGGGTATAACTCTTCAAGCAGTTGGAATTGTTGTTGTTGCTTTTCCGACAGTTGTGGGAAGTATTTTAAAATAGCGTTCATTAATTCAGTTTAGAATCAGCCTCTTACATAAGGGTGTTGATAATAGAATTTTCTTTCACATAGGGTGCCAACTCGGCAAAAGGAATTAAGATGGTGGGCTCGGCATTGGCATCAACCGTCAACTCTTGTGGCTTGTAGCTCCACACGATTCCTTTGTCGTTGAAATAGAAGTTTGATGTGGCGGATAGGTTGTAAATATCAAAATAACCGATGCTGTTCAGTTCTTCCTCGGTCTCCACCTTGTTTTGCTCCATCAGTTTGTTTTGCAGCAGTTGAGCCAGGTCGCTCGATGCTCCATCCACAAATTCACCCATGTCCACCACGGCGCATTTCTCCATGTCGTAGTTGAAATAACTGTGCACTACCGAAGCCACTGCGTCTTTCTTCACGGTTTCCTCAAAGCACATAGAGAGGATGCCGTTGCGGTTAAACACTGGGTAAACTTTCACGTCGATTTGTATATTTGATGTGGCAAGTGCGTCGTCTTCTTCGTTGCTCTCGGTTTCGCTCGACACGTTTTCCGCCAGGCGGTTTGCCACCAGTTGCTTGATAGCAGTGTCCACGTCAAGAGAATCGCCGCCTTCAAGTGCGGTGGTGACAAAAAGTTTCACGAACTTATCGTCAATCGCCTTACCTTTATATGTGTCGGGGATAGAGAGTTCGGTGTTCACACTCACTTTGCAAATTTCGCCATTGCTGCGCTTGAAAGAAGAGGTGTCGGCGTCTTTTTTGGCGCTGAAGGTTATGGAATCGCTGCCAGATGATGCTCCATCGCCCTTTCCGCAACTTGCTACGGTGGCGAGTAAAAGCATACAGCCTAAGATTAATGGTATAGTTTTACGTATCATAAGAAATCAGATTTAATTTCAAACATAAAATTACACAAAAAAAATTACATTACAACTGAAAATGGCAAAGAATATTTATATTTTTGATTGTAAAAAAAGCGTCAGACTATTGCCCAACGCTTTTTTATGCGATTGCAGAAGTTGAAGATTATGCTTCAGCAGGTGCTTCGGCAGCTTCTTCAGCTGGAGCTTCTGTAGCGGCAGCCGCTTCAGCTTCAGCCTTAGCTGCTGCGATTTCAGCTTTCTTCTTAGCCACAGCTTCAGCCTTAGCTTCGTTCTTCTTAGCCTCTTCTTCAAGACGCTTCTTTTGGTCAGCGCTCTTTGCGTTTGCCAAGTTAGCCTTTGCGGCTTCAATCTTAGCATCCTTTTCAGCCTTCCAAGCATCGAAACGCTTTTTTGCTTCAGTTTCATCGAACGCACCCTTCTTAACGCCGCCTTGGAGATGCTTCATGAGCATTACGCCTTCGCGAGAAAGAATGTTACGAACTGTGTCGGTAGGAATTGCACCGCAATTCACCCAGTGAAGCGCTCTTTCGAAATTTAAACTTATTGTAGCAGGATTAGTATTAGGGTTATAAGAACCAATCCTTTCAATAAATCTACCATCTCGTGGTGCCCTGCTATCGGCTACGACAATTGGATAGAACGCATAGTCTTTGTGACCGTGGCGTTGTAATCTGATTTTAGTTGCCATAAAAAATAATAATAAATTAAGTTTAAATTGTTATATTCATAAAATGAAAGTGATTATCTCATGCGAGATGACCACTCTCACTTTGTTGTCCTGGAAGGATTCGAACCCTCACAAACGGAACCAGAATCCGGTGTGCTACCGTTACACCACAGGACAATTTTCATTTGCGTTGCAAAGGTAATACATTTTTTGGAAATGGCAAGCGATATATCCTAATTTTTATTTCGCTTTGCGCGATTTCTCGTCATTTCGCGTGCCTTATTTGTACTTTTCGGGCAGAGAATCGTGAATTACCTTAAAACTGTCGAGCGACAGCGCCTTTAAGTCGTGGCCGTCTTCGGCTGGGAAAATGGGCTTGTGAATCATGATGCGAATTTTGCCCGGACGGATATTGAATGTGGAGCGAGGCATCACATCGTAGCTGCCATCGATGGTGATGGGCACTACTGGGAGACTGAAGTCCACTGCGAGTTTGAACGCGCCTTTCTTGAATGGCCCCATTTTTCCGGTGTCGGTACGGCGGCCTTCGGGGAACACGCAAAGCGATACGCCTTTGTTCAGGCGCTTCTTTGCATCGTCCATCGTTTTCTTCAACGCTTTTGCATTGTGGGTGTCCACAAGAATCTGTCCCGACATTTGGCAAGCTGTGCCCACGAATGGGATGTTGATGAGCGCACGACGCATCATCCAGCAGAAGTTATGCCCCAGATAGCCCGACAGGGCGAAAATATCGTATGCCCCTTGGTGGTTTGCCACAAACACGTAGGATTTGTTTTTGTCGATGTTTTCGCGTCCTTCCACTTTCACATCGATGAAAAAAAGCCAGCAGAAGATTCTGCCCCATAAAATGGTGCAGTAATATCCTGCCCAAGCCCTATTGAACAAACTTGCCACCATGGTGAACAAAGCGGTAAGAATTGTGGCAACTAATATGATTGGTGCGGCGATAAGCCATTGGTAAATGCGAAACAAATAATTCATAATATAATAAACGTCAACAGTATTCAAAAAAATCCCGACAGCACCGGTGCTGTTCGTTGGTGCAAAGGTAATAAAAAAATCGTGACCTTCCGAACGAACGCCACGATTTTATGTAGGGTGATATTATTTACTTCGCTTCTGCTTCAGGAGCAATCAACTTGTAGCCCTTGCCGTGAATGTTAATGATTTCGATAGATGGATCATCTTTCAAGTGCTTACGCAGCTTGGTGATGTACACGTCCATTGAACGAGCGTTGAAGTAGTTGTCGTCAATCCAGATGGTCTTCAATGCGAAGTTGCGTTCCAAAATCTCATTCACATGTGCGCAAAGCAGGCTGAGGAGTTCGCTCTCCTTGGTGGTGAGTTTTTCGGGCTTGTCGTCGGCGATAAGCACTTGCTTCTGAGTGTCGAAAGTGAACTTACCAATCTTATACATAGTGATTTCTTTGCCCTTTTTGCCCTTCACGCGACGCAAAATAGCTTCAATACGCATCACCAATTCTTCCATGCTGAAAGGCTTGGTGATATAGTCGTCGGCTCCGATCTTGAAGCCTTCGAGGATATCTTCTTTCAAAGTTTTGGCAGTAAGGAAAATGATAGGCACCTCGCTGTTAACGGTGCGCACTTCCTGTGCCAATTGGAAACCATCTTTCTTTGGCATCATGATGTCGAACACGCAAATGTCGTATTTGCCTTTCAAAAATGCCTTATAGCCACTTTCACCATCTGCATACAAATCTACATTGTAGCCTTTTGCCTGCAAATACTCTCTTGTGAGCATGCCAAGATTCTCGTCATCTTCGCAAAGCAGAATTCTCAATTTTTCTTCCATAATCTAATTTATTTAAAAAGTGGTAATGTAATTATAAATGTCGTACCTTTATTTAATTCGCTTTCGGCCTTGATTGTGCCCTTAAACAGTTCAATCATTTTGCTCACATAAGCCAAACCGAGTCCGAATCCCTTCACATCGTGCCGGTTTCCGGTATGAACGCGATAAAATTTCTCAAATATCTTTTTCAAATCCTCTTTCTTCATGCCTATGCCGTTGTCGCTGATGCGGATTTCGAGTTTTTCGTCACCGATATTGCATGTGGAAATCGACAACTCTGGCGCCACATCCTCGCGGCGATATTTGATGGCGTTGTCGAGGAGGTTGAATATCACATTGGTGAAGTGCATCTCATCCACATTCACTATCGAGTCTTCGGCAGAGAAATCGGCGGTGATATGGCCACCGAATTTTTCAGCCTTGATGCGGTAGGTGCTCACCACATTGTCGATAATGGCGTGGGCATCGGCATCTTTCAGGCGAATGGTGGCAGTGCCTCGGTCGAAAAGCGACATTTGCAGCACTTTTTCCACTTGGAATCGCAGACGCTTCGTTTCGTCGGTGATCACTTGCGACACATGCTTCATCATCGTTGGACTTTTCAGCACGGTTTCGTCGTTGAGCATCTGCCCTGCCAGCGATATGGTGGAGATAGGCGTCTTAAACTCATGCGTCATATTGTTGATGAAGTCGTTTTTGATTTCGCTCAGTTTCTTCTGACGGAAAATCACCACAATGGTGTAGATGAAAATGAACATCAGAATGAATGTGAACACAAACGACGGTATCATAAACTTGATAGATGCGTAGATGTAACTCGACTGCGTAGGGAAAAACACCTTCAGCACATTGCGCTTCGATTCGGGGTCTTTCGGGAACAGCACTGCTGAAAATACGCTGCGCTTATCGCCATCTGGCTCATATCCGGCTGTGTGATACACTATGCCTTGCTGTGGGCTCTCCACCGCAAATTCGTATGGCACTTCCAGACCGTTGCCCTCCAACTCCCTCTTTAAATAGATGTTCACCCTTGCCGAATCGGCACGCTCCACAATGGGGCGGTCGCTCGCTTGGTTGAGAATGGAGAGGATTACCTCGTTAAGCAACCCCTTCTGATACAGGTACTGCCCTTTCAGAATGGTTTGCTGGTGCTTGTATTGCTCCGAGAGTTTGAAGTTGTCACTTCCGATTTCAGGCTTCGGGGCTGTCTTTTTGCCCAAGCTGTTTGTGTTGCCCGAAATCGTCCCTGTGATTTCCGACGGCAGGCGGTCGCCAAGTTCAAATTGATAACGCTCTGCCTCGTTTAAGTCTTGGTCGAGATAGTATCGTGTTTCGTCTTGTTCCAGAGCGTCGGACACGGCGTACAGACTTCTTTTCACCGTTTCGGAAAATTGCTCATTTCGCATTCTCACCATGTCTTCCATATACATGATTTGAACGAACAAAAGTCCCATAATGGTGAAAGCCATCACTATCGTCAGAAGCCAAATTGTGGATTTCTTCATCTTACTGGAATTAACACTTTAACACTTATACTGCAACGTTAAAAAACAACTACTTTGCCGAAAAACACGGTGTTTTCGTCTAAATTTTTAACATTACGCCCCAAAATTAACAATTAAATGTGAAATACAAAAATTTCCACAAATATTTTTTCAAAAAATTTCACACCACCCCCCCAAAAATCCCCACCCCCCAATTAATAAATTCAGATAGCCACGAGTCGTCCGAAATATTTGTTCTGACAGCGATAATTGACGCTATCAATTAGATGTAGAGTTTTTTAGTTAAGGAAAATAGAATGGAAATGAACCCTATGAAGTACCGCAAATTGCGATGCCTTTTTCTATGGTGTAATATATACCTCAGGTTAACACAAATATCAAATTAGCGTTATTTTGCAATTCTAATATACCAAACAATAAAATGCAAATATAGCATATTCTGCTATATTTATAGCGGAATTGAAGTGGATTTCATAATAAATTGAGTACTTTTGCGTTATTATATATAAAAATGAAAACGATATGAAACTCAACCGTATAAAAACAGTGCTTGTAGGGAGGGACAAATCTCAACAATGGCTTGCAGAACAAATAGGTAAAAGCTTTAGTACTGTCAATGCTTATTGCTGTAACCGTCAACAACCATCATTGGAAATTCTTGATAAAATTGCAGAATGCTTGAAAGTTGACATGAAAGAATTAATTGTTGAACGCAGTGAACGAGATTCACTAAATTTGGAATAAGTAGTAAGCTATGAGCAAATCTATAGACATATTGTATAGTACGCCATTTCCATCGACTAGAACAGGTGCATTATTTAATGCATTCTCTTATCCTACCAAAATTTCTCCAGAAGCCGAAGCAATTTTCATAGCTTGTCACACAAAAATTGGTGATACAGTCATGGATCCTTTTGGCGGTAGTGGAACAACTGGTATTGCGACTATGCTTACAGACTGTCCTACTCCGGAAATGCTTGAAAAAGTAAAAGAGTTAGGGTTAGAACCAACGTGGGGGCCAAGGAAGGCTATTGTGTATGAGTTAAGCCCAATGGGATGCTTACTCGGAAAGGTGATGTGCACCACAAAATCGACATTGTTTAAGAAGTATGCAGAATCGTTGTTAAAAATAGCATCAGATATTTGTGATTTTGTATATGCCGTTAAGGACTGTAATGGAAATGACGGTTTGCTACGTCATGCCATATGGAGCGACGTGGTTGTTTGCCCCCATTGTGGAAAAGAATCTCCTTATGCAAAATTAGCAGTGGAAGAAAATCCATTAAAATTCAGGCAAGACGCTGTTTGTCCATGTTGTGGTAGAAAGATACATCTGTCAGACGCAGAAAGAGCCAAAGAAACAATTCACGATCAGCTTTTGCATCGAGTTATTTCTGTTAAAAAGCGCAGATTGTATAAATTATATGGAGTGACGGGCAAAAAAAAATGGTCTCGTTTTGCCACAAAAGCTGACCAAGAGTGGTATGACACTATGATGAAAGATAGAGATATATCTTCGTCTCCGATTTATCAAATCAAATGGGGAGAGCTTTATCGTCAGGGTTATCATTATGGCATAACTCATCTGCATCATTTCTATACAAATAGAAACTGGTTTGTGTTTAATACATTATGGGGCAAGGTGGCTAAATTTCCTAAAGAAATCCAAGATGCGCTTAAAATTTTTCTTCTTAGTTATAATTCTGCTCATTCAACATTAATGACAAGAGTTGTTGCAAAGAAGAATAACCATGATTTTGTTATAACAGGAGCTCAGCCAGGCGTTTTATATATAAGTGGACTTCCAGTTGAAAAGAATATTTTGTTAGGGCTCAAACGAAAACTGAAAACATTTATTGAAGCATTTCAAAAAGTAGAGACTTCAAAGGGAATGGTCGAATTTGTAAATGGTAGTAGTACAAATATTCAATTGAATGATAATACAGTAGACTATGTTTTCACGGACCCGCCATTCGGAGATTTTATACCGTATTCTGAAATAAATCAGATTAACGAAGCGTGGATGGGTATTGTGACAGATAATGCAGAAGAAGCAATTATTAACCCCTCCCAAGGCAAAACTTTTGAAGAATATTCAAGTTTAATGACTTCGATTTTTGGACAGATAAGCCGAAAAATGAAGGATAATGCTTCATGTACGTTAGTATTTCATTCTGCGAAATCTGCAATATGGAGAGCATTGGTAGATGCTTATAATCAGTCTGGTCTGTTTTCTGTAAAAGCTAGTATATTAGACAAAGTACAGCCATCATTTAAACAAACAAATTCAAACGTTACAGTTAAAGGTGACCCTTTGATTTTGCTGAAGAAGGATAGAGATGGAGTTGTGTCAAGGGAGAGTTTTCATGACGATAAGGATTTAGCTCGGTACTTAAGGAGGCTGGCTCCGACTCCATACAACAAAGACATCGCTGTAAAAACGTTTTCTAAGTACATCATGATGTGTATAGAACATAATTATTCCATCACGCTCGATGCCAAATATTTCTTTGAATATGAAGGTTAATAGGAAGAAGTTATTAGGTCAATTCTTCTCGGGAAGTAAGATCGCCGAAATGATTGAAGAATTGGTTCCAGCACAAAGTATATCTAGTGCTATTGATCCTATGTGCGGTATTGGAGATCTTCTTCTGCCATATGCTGACATAGACGATGTAACAGGTATTGAAATAGACAAGCAACTTAGAAAGACAATCATGGATAGGCTTCCTAATATTGAGTGCATTTGTGGGAATGCCTTTTCCGCCCAGACCCTTTCAAGGTTGAAATCTGAAGGATATGACTTAGTTGTTGCTAATCCTCCGTATGTGCGCAAAGAACTCATTGGTAAAGCCGAAGAAACAAAATTCTCTCTTGCTGACATCATCTGCAACTTACATTTCTTTACAGACGAATTTAACACGCTAAATGACATTGAAAAAGAAATGATGCATTGTGCTATTGACAAAATATCAGGTTTGTCTGATTTGTCAATACCTGCTTGGCTATTGTGTATTATATTGGTAAGTCGCAATGGTAAGTTTGCTATCGTCCTTCCAAACTCATGGCTTTCCAGAGAGTATTCGCAACCTGTTTTGGAACTGATGGATAATCTATTTGATGTAAACTATATAATCAATGATGTAAATGGTGTGTGGTTTAAGGGATATGCTCAGGTTAGAACTTCAATTATTATTGCTTCAAGGAAACCTTCTTCAAGTATTGGTGCTTCAATTGTTGATTTGTATGAAAAAGCTCAAAATAGGACTTCATTATATGGAAATATCACGAACATAACCAATTTTGCTACTTTTATAGAAGATGGTGTTTCTATTCCTAACGTTTGTGAAATCAAACACCTTTCAAAGAGTTCAATTACGAATATTCAAGCGGAAAAGTTGGGAGACTGTATTAGTTCATACTCTTCAAAAAGTAATGAATATACCAAAATGCCATCCCTCGACGAGGTTGGATTGAAAATTTCGCAAGGTCTTAGAACTGGAGCCAATGGTTTTTTCTATCTTAAACGAGTAATTGAAGGTGTCTATAAGTCAAATATATCTGCCGACTATATCCGTCATCAAGATGATTATTTATTGCCTGTCATTCAAGGGCAATCAGATTTAACGGAAAAGTATTCTGTGAATACTGATCTAAATGTTTTCCTCTTAAATATACAGAATGCTCTTACGCAACACGATTTTGATAATACTGAAGAAGAACATAAAACAGGCTATAAAATTTTACCTATTGATATACAACAATACATATCAGACTCAGAATGTCTTAAAATCAGGGGAAATTTAATTCCTACGTTGTCTTCGGTAAAAACCAATGTTAGTAAACCTAAAAAAGGTTTGTATCGATTTTGGTATATGATTCCAAAATTGCAAAGTCGGCATACAGCTAAGATATTTATTCCGCGCGTTAACAGTTCATCAGTAACTGCTTATAAATGTGAAATTGAAAATGCTGTAATTGATGCTAATTTCTCAACAATAGACAACTCGAACAACTGTATCTGGACAAATGATGTACTTGTTGCGATACTGAATTCAACATGGTGTCAGGTTCAATATGAACAATTAGGAACGGTTATGGGTGGAGGTGCTCTTAAACTTGAGGCTGTTCAATTGAGGAAGGTGAAGATTCCTTTCTTGTCAAAGAATGTTTTATCGGAACTTGATAGATTAGGTGGAGAGTTATGCAAATGTAATATCACAAACCAGTCAAACTTATTGGATCAAGTTGACTTACATATATTAAATTCTTTTTTGAATACTATCGAAGATAGCGAATTATTATTAAGCGAACTGAAGAACAAATTACAACATTATAAAGAAGCAAGACAATGAACTATATTGCACAAACAAAAGAGTTTATAACTCAGGCGAATTCTCTAGTTAGTAGTGGGGCAATTGAAGCAAGAGTGAGAGAAAATTTTGCTTCCTATCTTCGTACGATGTTCCCTCCAAATACAAAGTGGGTTGATGAATACATTAAGCATGGTGAGGAACATGTGAGGTTAAACCGGCATGGAGTAACTGTGTCTGGTTTTATTGACAACTGTATTGCAAACACAGCTATAGAATATGAAAAGAACCTAAATATTCAGTCTGTTTTTCAAGAGGGCTATCGCCAAGTTAAAGAGTATTGTGCAGCATTTGTAAGAGAAGGCGTTGATTTCAATATTATTCAAGGTGTACTTTCCGATACCCTAAATTGGTATGTTTATAAAGTTGAGCCAAATCTATCAATAGATAGGTCTGATTATAATGAGAATAATATTGAACTGACGGTTGTAGCAGAACTACACATCACAAACTGTACAGATGCTATAGCTCAGTCCACACTTGATTTCCTAAGCAAGTACTTGGGAAGAGAAGGAGGACGATTGATAAGCGCAGAAAGACTAGCTGTTGATTTCGGATTGAATAGTAAGTTCTCTCAAGAGTATTTAAGGTGCTTCGAGGAATATGTTAATAATCAAATTGAGAAAAAACCTAGCTACTTCAAAATGCTAAGAGAGTTATGGGATAATTACACCTCTATTGCTAGCGTATCTTATGAGTACATGAACTCTAAAATATCATATATCAATGAGTTTTACATTTCCATTCTAGCAAAGCTTTTATGTGCGAATTTTCTTGAACGACGGGCTATTAATTCAAGTGACATTGAACTAAAGTCTATAGTTGATGGTTCATATTTTACGAATAATCGATTGGTGAATTTTGCTGAATATGACTATTTTGGATGGTTGACAGAAGAAGACATAAATCAGATATTGCCTAGCATTTCAAGAATGCAAAGAGATTTATCTGTTTATGATTTTTCAGTAAATGTAGAAGAGGATTTGTTTGGCAATTTAATGGTTCAGTTGGCAGATCGAACTCAAAGACTTTTATTAGGCCAAGAATTAACTCCATCATGGCTATCTAACATGATTGTTAGAAAAACCATGTCATTGCTCCAAAGCGGAGAAATGCCAAATTTCGTTGATATGTGCTGCGGATCTGGATCGATGGTTGTTTCTACACTTAGATTATTACAATCAATGTTATCACAATGTACTCCAGAAGAAAAGCAGAAAATTGTGATGAAATCAATAACAGGATTTGACATTGATCCATTAGCTGTAATACTTGCAAAAATCAACTGGGTTATCGCAGCTAACAACATAATTGATTTTAATACAGATATTTATATTCCCATTTATCACTCAGATTCTTTATTTATACAAAGTCCAATATCTATTCAAGAGGGTTCTTGTATGCTCCAGTTGCATGACGAATACATTTCTATACCTTTATTCTTGGTGCGAGAATCAAAGGGTGGTAATCTTTTTGATAGTGTTCTTGATGTTGCCTATGATTGTATTCACGAAGAACTCTCATTGGTAGAAATCTGTCAAATTGCTGAAAGACGAATTGATTTGTCATCATTAGAAACTGATGACCAAACAGTTTGTGTAAACTTTATATACGATTTGTATCGTACTATACGAAAACTAGATCAAAAAGGGCAGAATGGCATTTGGTCATTTGTTTTGAAGAATACATTACGCCCAACATTGGTAGCAGCCAATTTTAACGGCATTGTATCTAACACTCCATGGTTGGCGTTAAGCAAACTGGGGAATAATCCATATAGAGAAAAACTAAAATATTTGGGGCGTTTGCTAGGAATTTTACCAACAGGTGCAAGTGCTCTACACGTTGAGTTGGCAACAATATTTTTGGTGAATTCAGTTAAACGTTATTTGGCAGAAGGTGGTGTATTTGGATGTATATTACCTCACTCTGTTCTTGCAGGTAACAACCATACTCCATTTAGGACCGGACAATTTTCATCTATCACATGTCCTATTAAACTTAACCCAGAATGTGTTTGGGAACTACCTAACGATACTTTCAAGAATAAAGCAATAGCTGTTTTTGGAAGTAAAAGGGATTATATTGGTTCTGACACGATCGATGGCGCAATTGTTTGTGGAAAAGATAGGGTTAATGCTACTACGTTCTATGTCCAGAATAGCGGGAATTTGCAAATATGGACAAATATTCCATCCACTGTTGAACGTATAGATTTCTGTAGTTATAAGTTCCAACAAGGCGCAGATATAATGCCACGATACCTGTTCTTTTTCAACTTAGAATTAAAAGGACAAAAATACACTCTTTCGAAACTTTCACTGAATAGCGATTATCGCTATTTTTTGAAAGACATGAAGGTTGGAAAAGATTTCTGTCCTCCAGCGATTTCTGTTGACAAAAATCGTTTTCACAATGTGCTTATCTCTAATATCTTAACGCCTTTCAATATTGGAGCCTATCCAAAGGCATTGTTACCCATTAAACGAAATAGTGAAGGTAAATGGGCAGATTTGGAGAGTGTTGATATGCTTTCTTTGGACAGACCATTAAGAACTTTTTTTGATCAAACAAAGAATAGCTACATTGCTTACAAAAGAAAAAATGTTAAATCTTTATTTGAAGTTATTAATGTATTTAGCAAACTTGAAAAACAGCAAATACCTATCGGCTCTTTCATTGTTGTTTATGGCGCAGGAGGCTCAAAAACTTGTGCAGCGTATATGAAGGTTGAAGAGGAAGTTATTATAGATCAAACCATATATTATTATATTTCATCCACAGAAGAAGAGGCGATATTTATAACTGCATTATTAAATAGCAATTCTATTGAGAAGGTGATTGCTGCATATCAAGCTCAAGGTCAATTTGGAAAACGTCATATACATACTTTACCAGCAGACTCTATTCCAGCTTTTGATGAAGGCAACCATTATCATATGGAATTGGTTTCCATAACAAAGTCTCTTATTTGTTCATTGAATGAAAAAAAACCATATAACAAAATAGACCCAAATAATGGATGTGTGGCAACTCGAAGAAAAGCAATCAATAAAATTCTTGTTAGTCTTCCTGAATACGAAGAATATGAAGAACTCTGTATGAGAATTATAAAAGAACAGTCAAACTAAATATTTGTATTTTTAATAAGGTTTTAATACGAGAATGAATACGTCATTAAAAGAAATAGTAGATGTTAATAGCTGTAAAGTATTCGTTCAAAATGGTTTAATTAGAACAAATCTTGGTGAAGAAATACAAAAGACTTGGGTAGATGCAATATGAAGTGGCACAAGAATTATTATGTGTTTGTAAATAAACTGCAACAAAGTGGATAAGAATGAATATAGTGATTAGCAGTTTGAAAGTTTTTAACAAAACGTAGCAAGAATGTATAGAAATACATATGGATTATGTTGATATGCATCGTGATAGTACTTCTTAGAGGATAACAAAAAACGACTGTATTGTACTCTATTTTAATCATGTTCAAAGCTGATATAACCTAAAAATCCGTACTCAAATGTAAAGAGCACAGATTTTTATAATATAATCACATCTTGTATTTACAGGGACAACATGTATATCATTGCCTTTTGGTAAAAGAAAGAGAGAGCCTTTTGGGGGAGGCTCTCTCAGTTTTAATTTATGGGGTGATGGGGGTTACTTGGTGAGGGGTGAATAGTCGCGGCTGTAGCGGAGCATCTGTTGGATGTAGCCTTCTTCGTATGAGATTTTCACATCGGTGATGTTGCCGTTGTTGTCCTTCACCAGTGTGTAAACTGGGTTGACAAAACCCTTGTATGGTGCGATGTTGAGTTTTTCGTATCGTGCCAAGATTTCCTTGTGGATTGCTGGATCAACCTTCACGCCGTAGGTTTCAACCAAGTCGCGACCTGCTTCAAAGTCGCCTTCGCTTTTGATACGCTGAATTTCTGCGAGCAATTTGCCAAAGAGTTTGTGAAGCTTTCCGTAATCGTTGATGCGAACGAAAGTCTTTCCGTCGCGCTTCACATATTCAATCACGTTGTCGGCCTTGCCTTCTTGGTAGCACCATTCGCTGATGAGTTTGCGGTTGCGCATGTGTGCTTCCTCGATGTCCTTGCCTGGCTCGATTCGGGTGAGTTGGGTGAGCAGACCGTTCATAATATATTTGTAGTATTCAGCCTTGTAGGTGTCAGCATCTTTGAAAATCCCCAATTCAAGCAATTTTGGATCTGCCATGTGATAGAGGGCGAACAAGTCGGCACGTGCCTCTTCGAGGGTTGAGCGGTAGTTTTTCAACGAACTTGCATCAACTCCTGGGAGCATTTGACCAGAAGCGTGACCCAAACATTCGTGAAGGTCGGTGTGGAGCTTGTCGGCGAGTGTGAGATATTTCTTCATCAATTCCACTTCCACATTGCTGTAAGCAAACTCATCGTTGAAGCCGGTGCCATTAGCCACCTCGTCGTAGGCATCGGTGATGTTTTCAATAGTCACCGACTTAGAACCATATTGTGAACGAATCCAGTTGCTGTTGGGCAAGTTGATACCGATTGGTGTGGCAGGATAGCAGTCGCCAGCCAAAATAGCTGCGGTAATCACCTTTGCGCTCACGCCTTTCACGTTTTGCTTCTTGAAACGGTTGTCAACAGGTGATGCGTTTTCAAAATATTGTGCATTGTTGCTGATAAGCGTAGTGCGGTGTGAAGCCTCCTTGTTTCGGAAGTTCACTAAAGCTTCCCATGCGCCAGTCATCGACAGAGGGTCACAATAATTTTCGATGAAACCATTGACGAAGTCCACATCGCTCTTGGTTTCTTGTGCCCACAGGATAGAGTATTCATCAAATGTGCGCAAAGAACCAGTAACATAGAAATCAATCAACTTTTGAATATATGCCTTTTGAGCTTCGTTTTCAGCATAATTCATGGCTTCCTTCAAATTGTCAACAATCTTGGTGATGGCTTCAGAGTAAAGACCGCCCACTTTGTAAACTTTCTCTACCACTTTACCGTTTTCTTTCACCACCTTAGCGTTAAGTCCGTAAGAAATTGGAGTCTTGTCGTTAGGGTCTTTGATAGCCTTGTAGTAGTCTTCCACTTCCTTTTGCGTTACGCCTTCGTAAAGGTTGTTAGCAGATGTGGTGATGAGGTCTTGGCCGGCAGCGAGGTTCACACTCTTAGCCATAAACGCCTTGTCGAAAATCACGCGATCCATCACCTTGAGGAAAGAGGCGACAGATTGTCCCTTAGCCAAAGGCAATTTTGATTGAGGCAAAGCCTTCACACTTGCGTTGAAAAATTCTTCGGTAAATTCAGGGGTGAACTTATCCTTAGAATAGTGGTGGTGAATGCCGTTTGCAAACCACACTTGCTTCAAGTATTTTTCCAAAGCCTTGAAATCAGCGTTGTTCTTTTCGCCCTTGTAACTGGTGTAGAGCGCTTCAAGGGTTTGACGCACCTGAAGATTGTACTTGCAGTTCTGGTCGGTGAGAATGTCGCGGCCCTGCAAAGCGGCTTCGGTGAGGTAGTAAACAAGTTTCTTTTGATTTAAAGAAAGGTCGGCAAATCCAGGTACTTGATAACGCAGTACCTGAATGTCGGCAAAACTATCGACGTTGTAGTCGAACTTATTTCCTTGTGCCATAGTTGCTGTTGATGCCAGTGCCACCAGTGTGGCGGCGATAAAGGTTTTCTTCATAATCTATTGCATTAAAAAATTAATTATTCCACATAAAGCACCAATCCCTTCAGGTATTCGCCTTCGGGGTGGTAGATGTTGATTGGGTGGTCGGCAGGCTGGGTGAGTTGATGCAAGATGCGCACCTTGCGACGCGACATTGCTGCCGCGCTGAACACTGCCAGTCGGAATTGCTCCTTGTTCACAGCCTGTGAGCAGGAGAATGTAAACAAAATGCCGCCCGGTTTGATTTTCTCAAACGCCTTTGCGTTGAGTTTGCGATAACCAATCAAGGCATTGCGCAATGCACTTTTATGCTTTGCAAATGCTGGAGGGTCGAGCACGATAAGGTCGTAGTCGCTTCCCATTTCGTCGAGGTATTTGAAAGCATCGACAGCAAACGACTTGTGGCGTTCGCAATTCGGGAAGTTCAACTCCACATTAGCATCGGTGAGCGAAATTGCCTTTGCGGAACTATCCACGGAGTGAACAAGCTCGGCACCGCCACGCAGGGCGTAGAACGAGAATCCACCAGTGTAGCAGAACATGTTGAGCACTTTTCGGCCTGTGGCGTAATGCTCAAGAAGCGAGCGGTTCTCGCGTTGGTCAACGAAGAAACCAGTCTTTTGACCGCGGAGCCAATCGACATGGAATTTCAAACCATTCTCCATAGCCACATCGGTATCGTACTCCCCTACTATGTATTCGTTTTGAGGGTCGAGCTGCGCTTTATAGGGCAAGGTGGTTTCGCTCTTGTAATACACATTCTTCACCACGCCATTAGGCAACTGGGTGAGAGCGTCGGCAATCAGGTTGCGCGCGAAGTGCATACCTGGAGAGTGTGCTTGCATCACAGCCGTAGAACCGTAAATGTCAACCACCAAGCCCGGCAAGAAATCACCTTCGCCATGCACAAGGCGGAAAGCATTGTTGTCGGGACGGCTCAATCCGAGAGCCTGACGCATCTTGAAGGCCTCGGTGAGTCGCTTCACAAAAAATGCGGAGTCGATTTCTGTATCGTCGAAAGTGAGAATACGCACGGCAATGCTGCCAATCTGGTAGTGTCCGTTGCCGATAAGGTTGCCCTCGTGGTCGTAAACGGTCACCAAGTCACCTTCTTCTATGTTGTCCATGCGAGCAATTGCCCCAGAGAACACCCAGGGGTGGAATCGCTTGAGCGATTCCTCTTTGCCTCGCTTTAATATCACGCGTTTGTAAACCATCTGTTATTTAATAAAGAATCGGTAAATATCGTTAGCATTGGCAAACAGCAAGAGTGCTATCAAGAACACCATGCCTGCGGTTTGCGCCCATTCCATAAACTTCTCGCTTGGCTTGCGGCGAGTCACCATCTCGTAGAGCAAGAACAGCACATGTCCGCCGTCGAGGGCTGGAATAGGAAGAATGTTCATAAAGGCAAGAATCACAGAAAGGAATGCGGTGATGCTCCAGAAACTGTACCAGTCCCATTCCTCTGGGAAGATGTGGCCGATAGAGCCAAAACCGCCCAAATTCTTTGCACCCTCTTTCGAGAACACCGTCTTAAACGCTTTCACATAACTTACCAGTTGAGAGCATCCCATCTCAATGCCACGGGGCACCGACTGGAAGAATGAATAACTGTGCTGCTCGGTTTTGAAGAGTTTTGACACATCGGCAAGCACCTCGAAACCGAGTTTGCCATCACCGTCAACCTCTGCTTGTGTGGTGACGGTCTTTCCGCCACGAATAAGCTGCACGGGAATGGTCTTGCCGCTATTTTTCTTAAGTTGTTCGGTGAATTGTGTAAACGATGGTGTAGCCACACCGTTCACAGCCACCAGTTTGTCACCCTCTTGGAAACCAGCTTTCTCTGCGCCAGTGCCTGGCATTGTGGCCTTCACAATGGTAGGCACATTGCACGACATGAATGGCTCGCCGTTTTCAAGGTCGCTATTCACTTGCAGCACAAACTGGTCGGGGATTGAAATCGTAACGGTATCTTTCTTGCCACGAAGCACTTTCACCTCTTTGGCCATAGCAATTTTCAGTTGATCGCTGTCGAAATAGCGCACAGCGTCGCCATCAGCCATCAGAGGAATATCGTTGTCTTGAAAACCTGCCTTGTGGGCGGTTTCGCTATAAGTGATGCCTTCGGTTGCACTTGTGAATGGGAGGTATTGCTCGCCCCAGTACCACACCATGCCGGCATAGATGAAGATGGCAAGGAGGAAGTTGTTGAGCACGCCGCCCACCATAATCAAGAGTCGCTTCCAAGTGGCTTGTGTTCTAAATTCCCATGGTTGTGGCTCTGCCGAAAGTTTGTCGGCACCTTGAGTCTCGTCAATCATACCAGCGATGGCGCAATAGCCGCCCAGTGGCAACCAGCCCAAGCCATACTCGGTGTCGCGCCAAGTGGCTTTCTTGCTGGATGACTCTTCTTCAGTCTCAACGCCCTTCGACTCATAAACTGCGCCCTTGCTGGTGCGAAGTACGCTTACTTTCTTCGTTTTAGGGATCCAAGCCATCAGTGTGACCCATGGATTAAAGAAAAGGTAGAATTTTTCTACTTTCACGCCGAAGATTCTTGCCCACATATAGTGGCCAAATTCGTGGATAAACACCAGCAAACTTAGCGAAAGTATCAGTTCAAATGCTTTTAACCAAAATGTGCTCATTTCTTGTAGTTCTCTTACTTGATTAATAATGATGAGGCATAGGCACGCGCTTCGGCATTGCTATTCACATAGTCGTCGTATGCAGGGGTTTCCACAAATGGAGCCCAAGCGAGTGTCTGCTCAATGATTTTATAGATGTCTGTAAATTTTATTTGATTGTTCAGGAAAGCAGCCACGGCAATCTCGTTGGCGGCATTCACCACACAGGCAGCGTTACCACCACGGTCGGCGGCTTCGTAGGCAGTGTTCAGGAGTGGGAATTTCTCAAAGTCGGGAAGTTCGAACGTGAGGTTGCAGTAGTCTGCCACTGTCATTTTCTTGCAGTCCGAAGCCAGTCGGCCAGGCAATCCCAATGCGTAGCGGATTGGCAAGCGCATGTCGGGCAATCCCAGTTGCGCTTTCACCGAGCCGTCTTTAAATTCTACCATAGAGTGAACGATAGACTGAGGGTGCACCACAATTTCAATATCGCGCTGCGACACATTGTAGAGCCACTTCGCCTCTATCATTTCAAAGCCCTTGTTCATCATCGAAGCAGAGTCGATGGTGATTTTGGCACCCATACTCCAGTTGGGGTGCTTCAGTGCGTCGGCGGCTGTCACATGCTCCAACTGCTCTTTCGAGAAAGTGCGGAACGGACCGCCTGATGCTGTGAGAATCAGTTTGTTGATATCTTGGTGGCGTTCGCCTACCAAGCATTGATAGAACGCGCCGTGCTCCGAATCCACAGGGTAAAGCACCGATTTAGAGGAGGCAAGCAAGCGCGTAATCAGGTCGCCAGCCACCACAAGGGTTTCCTTGTTTGCCAAGGCTATTTTCTTGCCTGCGCCAATGGCTTTGATAGTTGGAGCCAGTCCACTATACCCCACCATTGCCGTCACCACCGTGTCGATTTCTGGGGCTGTCACACAATCTGCTACTGCTTGGTCGCCAGCCTGCACTTCAATGTCGGTGTCGGCCAAAGCGGTTTTCACTTTGTCGTAAAGATCCTCGTTGGCAATCACCACCATGTGAGGCCTGTATTTTAGGGCTTGCTCAATAAGCAAGTCAGCACTATTGTTTGCCACCAGCACCCACGCCTTAAATAGGTCGGGATATTCACTCACTATATCGAGCGTTTGTCGCCCGATAGAGCCTGTGCTGCCCATAATGGCTATATTTCTAATATCTTTCACTGAAAAAATCCGTTTTATTCAATCTACAAAGATAATGCTTTGCCGTCGCATATTAAAATGAAAAAAACAACATTTTCAAAACAAATGCTGTTTTCTTTCACTTTTTATGAGAAATCATGATTCTATAACTAACTGAAAATCTTTCCTAATCTCATTCTTGTAGAGTGAAATTTTGCTAAATATTCACTCATAAGTGAATTTGTTTAAAAATAAATACTTATCTTTGTAGAAAATAGGCTGCATCTCAGCAGAGCAACCAAGCAAACTTGTCGCTCTGCGTTCGATTTGCACTATCTTTGTGTGAACAATAATAAGTACAATTATGCCAAGTGTAACATTAAAAACTATTGAGCAAAACGATAATGTTGGAATGTTTTCCATTTGTTTTGACGGTAACGAGGGAAAGTGACCATTGAGAAAAATATGATAACGGATATACAAAGTGCCACTTTTGAAATATAATATAGAATTATTGCCTATGGTACAGAATGATTTGTTTAGAAAATGCCTTGCATCGATTCCAGAAGAGCAAAAAATAGAATTTGACCTTTCGTTTGGAATTGCAGAACGCATTAGTGATGTTCTTAAAGCAAAGAATCTCACTCAAAAGGATTTTGCCCGTCAGCTCCACAAGCGAGAGTCTGAAATATCAAAGTGGATGACTGGCAGACACAATTTCACTTTGCAAACCATCGCAAAAATTGAAGCGGTGTTGGGATGCAAACTTATAGATGTTGCTCGTTAATATTAACATAAAACTCCACTTTTTAGGTTAGGCGAACAAAGGCAATCTTTGTTCGTTTTTTTTATGGTGGGTTATTCTGTGCGCACTATTAGTGTGTCGTAGGCGAAGTGTACATTGGGAGGCAGATGGGATTCGGCTTGGTAGTGGAAACCGATGCCGTGGCACATGTGTGTGAAATATGTGACTTGTGGAGAAATCTGACTCACCACTTCAAGTGCTTGCTCTACAGTCATGTGGCTGTGGTGAGGACGATGGCGGAGCGCATTGATTACGAGCAGGGGAATGCCCTTCAGTTTCTCTATTTCCTCAGGTGAGATATAGGAGCAGTCGGTGATATAGGCAAGTGGCCCGATACGGTAGCCATTGATGAGAAGTTTGTCGTGCGTCACAGGAATTGGTGTAACTTCCACATTCCCAACCATAAAAGGATTGTCGTCAATGTCCACTAAATCAAGTCGTGGCACGCCCGGATAAGGATGCTTTGTGAAGCAGTATGGCAAATTGGTGCGCAACTGCTGGTTCACTTCCGGCCTTGCGTAAATGGGGAAAATATGGTTGAAACTGCAAGGCCGCAAGTCGTCGATGCCAGCCACGTGGTCGTAATGAATGTGGGTCAAGAGCAGAGCATCAAGATTGTCTGATGACGCTCGCAAAATCTGCTGTCGGAAATCCGGACCACAGTCAATGAGAATGTTCATGCCCTTATAGCGCACAATGGCGGAAGCCCGCAGTCGTTTGTCTTTCTTGTCTTTTGACCGGCACACTTTGCAGTGGCAACCAATGGAAGGAACCCCTGTAGAGGTTCCTGTTCCGAGAAATTCTATTTCAAGTTCTGAGTTGTAGTTCATCTGAATTGTTTCAAAATTCCGTCTTCAAAATGTAGAAACATGCCCCCGTCGTAATACCAGTATTCGCCCATTCCATCGTGTGATGGGGTGCGTACAATCTGTTTTGGCGATCCTTTAGCCATTCGGCACTCCATTTTGTTCATGCCTTCTGCCACCTTGCCTTTGGTGATGAGCAACCAGTTTTCGGGAGAAATCTCAGGAAATTCGTTGCGAGGATTTTTTAGCGAGAACATAGCGTCGAAATCCCTCGATTGGATCGATTTTCCGCTTGAAATGCGAAGCATGGCTTGCTCATGAGTGTCGAGGGTGGTAAACACCACCTTCAGCGGTAGTGCATCATCGCCAGGCAACACGCTGTCAACTTTCACGGCGATATACTGACGGCGGTCAATCATCTGCTGTGTGTGCACGTCATACCACAATCGGGTGCGAACGTAAAGCGTTTTGCCCACGATTTGCTGTGCAACGCTCTTCACCATGTCCTCATCAACCATAAATGGCACTTGGAAATTGGGCGAGAGTTCTTGAATCTCTTTGTTGGTGCAATAGCGGTATTCATTCACACCATCGGTGAATTTCAGCGTTACCACTGCCCTATTGTCGAGCACACTGCCAGTGACACAACCATTATATGTGAGGCGAGTGCCAGCCAAATGGATTTGGTCGGGAGAGTATTTGTCGGAGTTCTCAAATATCAGGGAAATGCGGTCGTTGGTAACATAAAACTGCTTGCCTTGCTTCCACGAGGCCACCGAATCGAACTCGATTTTCAGCGACGATTGCACCGATGTGGCGGCGTAGTAGTCCTCCACCTTCTTCACATCTTTATCGGTCACCTTATCGGTGGTTTCGATGCCTGTGCCGCAACCAGTGAACCACAGCAGCGACATTCCTACCAATATTTCAATACTTGTTTTGTTCACTATTTTGATTATTTCTTGATGAGGGCGTAGGACGATAATGGAGCGAGAGTGCCTGTGAGCGTGCCTTTTTTCACTCTAAACACGGTGCCGTGCACTGCATCGGTGTATTTGCCATTTGGTAGGTTGGTTTTCATACTTACTGCCACTTCGTTGCCGCTCATGTTCACCAGCATTGCGCCTTTCTTGCCACGGCACACCTCGCCCACTTGTGAGTCGGCAGAGTAGAAAAGTGCCTCAGGTTCGCCAGCCATGGCCTTGCGGAATTTGTTGGCGGCTGCCACTTCGGGGTGAATGAACTGGTCGTTGCCACGCGCACCCACAATGTTGTCGCCCCACACGTTGTCTTTTGTGCTGTTGTTTGGGCGAGAGAAGAACAGCGGAGTGCCGAATTGGCGAGCGGCAAGCCATGCCCATGCGGTGCGCACTTGTTCGAGGCTCAAATCTGCCGATTCGTGTGCGTTGCAGTAAGTGTCGTGCGATTCCACCCAAGTGACCAGTTTTTTAGGTTCAACGGGGTGAAACCAGTTGCCAGCCTTTGTGGTGTCGAACTTGGCAGCCTTGAGTGCCTCACGCATGATGTAGCCGTAGTTGCTTGCCGTCAGTCCCATGTATTGGGCGTATTCTGTTTCTTTCACATTTTTGTCTTGAAGCACCTCGCCGTAGATGAACAGGCTGTCTTCTGGCAACGCCATGCGAAGTCCTTTCACCGCCTTTCTGCCAGTAGCCACTTCCCAAAAGTCGTTTTCTGGGCTTTTAGGGTCTTTGGGGTCGCTTGGCAAACCGATGTGCTTTGCTGTATCGTAGCGGAAACCACGGCAACCGCACTTGAGCAAATCGTTTACATACAGCATATAATAGTGCTGAAAGTCAGGGTTTTCGGTGTTTACGTCTGGCAGACCACCCATTTGACCTGTGGTGCATTGCAGACGGTCGTTATAGTCTTTGATTTCGTTGAAACCATTGGCGTGGTAGAGGTTTTCGTGACCGCCAACGGCAGCGTCGAGCGCATCGCTGGTGCGTGTGTCGTCGATAGATGTGTGGTTGGGGAGCACATCTACAATCACCCTCACGCCATATCGCTTCGCCTCGTCGCACATTGCCTTGAAATCGTCGCGAGTACCTAATTGATAATTACCGATTTTCCAGTCGGTGGGCTGGTAATGGTAATACCAATATCCTTTGCCAAACAGTTTGTTGCCACCGCCTTTGTCGCCTTTGGTTTCGGTTACACACTGCTGTGCGGGTGATGTCTGCACCATAGTGAACCCTGCATCGGCAATGCTTTTCATATTCTCACGGATGGTGTTGAAACTCCAACTCCAAGTATGGAGAATCACATCATTGTTGGTTTGAACCTTGGCTTTTGGTTGGGCTGCCCACGAAGGCATTGCCAACGCACCTGCGCAAAAAGCGGCAAAAATCACACGTTTCATATCTTTATTCTTTAATAGTTTTTCACCACAAAGATAACAAATTTTCCACACTCACTCACATCCTACGTCCATTTTTAACAAGCAAATAGGAAATATTCAAAACAGCGGTGACGTGATTCAAGGATTGATAGGATTTTGTATGATGTAGGGATTTTTTGTAATTTTGTGGGGAAATGATATATCCTGCTAATTTTGAAACAAGAATTGGGTTTGATGTGGTGCGCCAAGAGGTGGAGAAACGCTGCATCAGCACACTTGGCGTGACTTATTGCCAAAAGATGCAGTTTTCGTCGCAGTTTGACGAAGTGAAGGCGTGGCTCAGCCAAACGAATGAGTTTCTTGCCATTCTGCAATCGAAGCAAGAGTTTCCGCTCAACTATTTCTTCGACCTTCGTGTGCCGCTGAAAACGATTAGCACGCCAGGTTCCTATATATCGGCAGAAAATCTGTTTGATTTGCAACGTTCGCTCAACACCATCAGCGACATTATCAAGTTTTTCCGTCTTGACGAGGAAGGCAATACGCCCTATCCTTACTTGAGACGGCTGACCGATGGTATGCTGTCGTTTCCAGAGATTGTGAGCGAGGCAAACCGTATTCTCGATAAGTTTGGCAATGTGAAGGACAATGCCTCTCCCCTGCTGCGTGAGTTGCGTATCACAATCGCTTCCGCCACCGCCAGCATCAACGGCATCATGCGCCGAGTGATTGCGCATGGGCGTCAGTCGGGCATTTTTGATGGCGACACAGCCCCTTCGATTCGTGATGGCAGACTGGTGCTGCCTGTGGCTCCGATGCACAAAAGGAAGGTGAAAGGTATTGTTCACGACGAGTCGGCTTCGGGCAAAACCGTGTTTATTGAACCGGAGGAAATTGTGGAGGCAAACAACCGTATTCGTGAAACGGAAGGCGAAATCAAGCGTGAAATCGTGAGGATTCTGACCGAGGTTTCCGATATGATTCGCCCACATATCCCCGATTTGCTCGCCTCATACAGTACTTTGGGCAAATTCGACTTTATTCGCGCCAAAGCAAGATTCGCTTTAGACGTGGATGCCCACATGCCACAACTGGAGCAGAAACCACACATTGAATGGTATCACGCCCAGCACCCAGCCCTTTTCCTCTCCCTTCGTGAACACGGAAAAGAGGTGGTGCCACTGAATATTCAGTTGACCAAAGAAAATCGCATACTCATCATTTCGGGTCCGAACGCTGGCGGTAAGTCGGTGTGCCTGAAAACGGTGGGTGTGGTGCAATATATGATGCAGTGCGGCGTGTTGCCCACGCTTTACGAAAACTCGCACATGGGCATGTTCAAGAGCGTGTTTGTGGACATCGGCGACCAGCAGTCGATTGAGGACGATTTGAGTACATACAGTTCGCACTTGCAGAATATGAAGACGTTTTTGAGCCGTGGCGGCAAGGAAACGCTGATTCTTATTGATGAATTCGGCAGTGGCACTGAACCACAAATCGGTGCAGCGATAGCGCAAGCCATTCTCGAACAACTGAACCAAAAGCGAATGATGGGTGTGATTACCACTCACTATCAGAACTTGAAGCATTTTGCCGACGATACTCCCGGTTTGGTGAATGGTGCGATGCTTTACGACCGCCAGCGTATGCAACCGCTGTTCCAACTCTCGATTGGTTATCCTGGCAGTTCGTTCGCCATTGAGATTGCCCGAAAAATCGGCCTTCCACAGGATGTGATAGAGAAGGCAAGCGACTTGGTGGGTAGCGACTATATCAATATGGATAAGTATCTGCTTGATATTGTGCGCGACAGGAAGTATTGGGAAAACAAGCGCTACGAAATTCATCAAAAGGAGAAAAAACTCAATGGCATAGTGGCAGAATACGACGAGCGACTTGAAAAAATAGCCACCGAGCACAAACTCATCATCAAGGAGGCGAAAAACGAGGCACAGGAAATTTTGAAGCAAAGCAATTCGCAGATTGAACGCACTATCCGTGAAATCAAGGAAATGCAAGCCGAGAAAGAAAAAACTCGCCAAGTGCGCCAACAACTTGACGACTTTAAACGCCGACTCCAGCAAGACGATAGCACTGTGCCGGAGCAAATCAAGCATTTGATGCCCAACCACCCATTGAAGCAAAAAGCCAAGAAGAAGGCAGAAAAGAAGGTGGAGAAAGCCGACCGACAACTTGAGGTTGGCGAAAATGTGGTGATGAAAGGTTCGTCCACAGTGGGCAACATCTTGAGCATTGAGGGAAAATATGCCGTGGTGGCGTTTGGCAATTTTAAAACCCGTGTGGAGTTGAAGCGACTTGAACGCACCCTCAAGCAAGTGACCAAGCCGAAAGAGACATCATCGGTGAGCAACACCACCACAAGCGAAATGCGAGCACGCCAACTCAATTTCAAACCCGACATTGATGTGCGTGGTATGCGTGGTGATGAGGCGGTGCAAGCCATCACCTATTTCATCGACGATGCTATCCAATTCAGCCAGCCTCGCGTGAGAATCCTCCACGGAACAGGCACCGGCATACTCAAGCAACTCATTCGCCAATACCTTAACACGGTGAAGGAAGTGAAAAGTTACCGCGACGAGCATGTGCAATTTGGTGGCGCAGGCATTACGGTAGTGGATTTCGAGTAAACCACATCTATATATAATCAAAAACGGCAGACTCCGTAGTGAGTCTGCCGTTTTTAGTATGATTTCAAGTTGCTTACTTAGATAAACTGCTGAGTGCTTCCATTGTAGCCTTTTGGATAGCGGCATCAGCTTCTTTCTTGCAGCCGTATTTTGCGATTTTGGCTTTTGATTGTACGCCAAATTGTTTTACGAGCACATCAACTTGCTTCTTTTGATAGTCGGTCAAGCCTTTGTACACCTTGTTCATTCCTAAGAACGACTTGGTGTAGTTATACATTGAGTTGGTCACTGCTTTTGCGCTTGCAGCGCTTTTCATTTCGCTGATAGCACTTGTGAGTGTGCTTTTGAGTTGATTAAACTCTTGTGTGGAAACTTTCACAGCCTCTGCTGATTTTGTCACTTTAGTTTGTACCTTAGAGGCAGCTTGCGCTGGCATTGCGAAAATAGCCATACATGCGATTGAGAGGATAAAAAATCTCAGTTTCATAGTCTTTTATTTCTGATTGATATTTATTACTGATGGGCAAAGTTAATATTTTTTCAAAAAATCGTTTTGCTCACCAGTATTAAAGTTTGTCAAATAATGTAATGCGTTATTCTGATTAGCCTATCGGATTGTGAAATCGTCGGCATCTTGCCATACAGGGAACTTTTCGCGGAAGCGGTTCAGGGCTGGTAACGAAAGGTCGGCAGCAATCACAGGGCTTGTGGTGCGCTCGGTGATGAGTTTTCCCTTGAAGTCGATTACAAACGACGAGTTCTCGCTAAACTCGATGCCAGAATTATCCACGCCACAGCGGTTCACACCCAGCACATACGCCACATTTTCAATGGCGCGGCCAAACAGGAGTTGCCTCCAAGCGTTTTCTCTGGCTTTTGGCCAGTTTGCCACAACGAGAAGAATGTCGTAATTGTTTTTCACATTGCGGCAAAACACAGGGAATCGTAAATCGTAGCATATAATCATCTTGATGTTGAATCCTCGGAATCGGATGATTGGAGCTGGCGTGTGGCCTTGTTTGTACACCTTGTCCTCTCCGCCGAAGGTAAAGAGGTGGCGTTTGTCGTAGAACGTTTCCTCGCCGCTTGGCTCAATGAAAAAGGCACGATTGAAGAGCTGCCCTGCCGTGTGGGCTAAAAATGAGCCGGCAATGGCGCACTGATATTTAGCGGCAAGCTGATGAATCAGATTCATCGTTTCGTCGATGTTGCGCTCTGCCAGTGCCATCGCTTGGTCGCGGTCGGCAACGAAGCCTGTGGTAAACAACTCTGGAAGCACCACAAGGTCGGTATCCTCAGGCACATTCTGCATATTGCGCTTCAGTTGGGCAAGGTTGGCATGTTTGTCGCCCCACACAATATTGTCTTCAATCAGCGACACACGGAAATTACGAGAAAACATAATGCTAAGTATTTATAAACCAGTGGAAAATTTTTCGGGGAATCGGGCCATATAGCCCTTGTCTTTGTAATAGCGGAGAATGGTGTTCAGGTCGGCATCAAGGTCGCCAGTGGGCGTAAACACCTTATCGAGGCATGCAATTTTGTTTTTATAGTCGATGTATGCCAGCACGAGCGGCACCTTTGCGCCATCAGCAATGACCAGTGCTCCCTTGTGCCAATTCTCATTGTAACTGCGTGTGCCCTCTGGGGTGACAGCGATAGCGAGCGAGTCGGCTTTGGCGTAAGCCTCCACCAGCGATTCGGTGATAGAACTTTGGCCATCTTTTTTCTTGCCACGATGCACAGGCACACCGCCAATCGCTTTCAGCAAATTGCCCAATGGAAAGAAAAACCAATTATCCTTCATCAGAAAGCCGGCTGTCAGACCAGCGGAGCGAATGGCGAGTTCACCAACTATAAAATCCCAATTGCTGGTATGTGGGGCTACACAAATCACGCATTTAGGGGTTTCGGGAATGTTGACCTTGAAATCCCATCCAAACTTGTGCAGCAAAAAACGAGCAAATTTCACTTTGGTATGATTCAGTTGAAAAATGTTATACAAAACGCACACAACTTATGGAAGCATATACGCCACTGGTGATACGCATCCACAAGTTGGTGGTGATAGTTGTGTTGTGATAGTAGAGCTTTACGGCTATTATTTCTTACCCTTTGGCAAAAGTGCATTCATTGCAGCAACAATTTGCTCTGTTTCGGTGTGCATATATTCTGCCAAAGCCTTTTCCACAGCCTTGAAATAGGTGCGGCGAGCTTTGTTGTAGTCCTTCTTGTTTTCAAAGTCGCGAGGCACTTTGTCGAAACTAACTGACACACGGTTCACAGCTTCTTCTTGAAGAAGAGCGATGTCGAGAATGATTTGATCCCAAGCAGCTACGTCGGTACCTTCAATAGTGTTTTCTGCGAAAATACATTCGCCAGCCATGTCGCCACAGGCGAAACGAATAGCTTTCTTTAAATTTCTTTTGTTTGCCATAATTATTTTAAAATTTATGCGGTGCCAAATGGCTCCAAACTTTTTTGCTAAGTTACAAATTTTTTCCGAAACCACACACTATATTGGCGCGCGAAAAACTATTTCTGGAGTTTTCCTGTCTTTTTAAGTATAAAGAATGTGCTTGCCAAGGCTATCAGACCAAACGCCCACGAGATTGCCCCACTCTGCATCACGCCCATGCTTTGGGAGCAACCTGCCACAATGTAGGTGAGGAACGAAATCACTGCCACCGTGATGGCGTAAGGCAGTTGCGACGATACGTGGTTCACATGCTTGCACCCAGCGCCAGCACTCGCCATAATTGTGGTGTCGGAAATTGGTGAAATGTGATCGCCACACACAGCACCTGCCATGCAAGCCGAAATGGAAATGATGCGTAGAGGCGTGCCTACTGGAAATACCGCCACACAAATGGGAATAAGAATACCGAATGTGCCCCACGAAGTGCCTGTGGCAAAGGCGAGGAAGCAAGCCGTGACGAAAATCACGGCAGGGAGCAGCGTTTGCAGACCTGTACCTTCAATCAAATGCGCCACATACGAGGCTGCTTCGAGCGAGTCGGTCATTGATTTCAGCGTCCAAGCCAAGGCAAGAATGAGGATGGCTGGCACCATCGCCTCGAAGCCTTTTATCAAGCAACTCATGGCATCTTCAAAAGTGATAACGCGGCGCGACACCAGCCAAATGCCTGTGAGAATCAGTGCCGTAAGCGAGCCAATCACCAGTCCGATAGAGGCGTTGCTTGCGGCAAAAGCAGCGATGAAATCGTGGTAAGTGGCACCTGCTCGGAAAAATCCGCCCGAAAAAATCATGCCCAAAATACAGAAGCCAATCAGCAACAGAATGGGCACAACCAAATCAAGCACCGTACCGTTTTTACCGAGTTTTTTCAGACCTATACCGCTCGATGCCACTTCCATTTTCGCATCGGCAATTTTGCCCACCTCGTCGGTGTCGGTTCCGTCGGTGTCGGCAACGATGTTGAATTTTCGCATCGCCGCGAAATCGTATTTCGTCAGCACGATGGCGACAATGAAAATGATGGTGAAAAAGGCGTAGAAATTGAATGGGATTGCCTGACAAAACAACGCCAACCCATTTTCGCCTGCGGCGCAAAAACCAGCCACGGCAGCAGCCCAACTCGATATAGGTGCAATCACACATACAGGTGCTGCGGTGGAGTCGATGAGGTATGCCAACTTTTCACGCGACACGGAGTATTGCTCTGTGATAGGTCGCATCACCGAACCTACGGTCAAGCAGTTGAAATAGTCGTCGATGAAAATCAGCACACCGAGCAGCAACGTGGAAATTTGCACGCCCACCTGCGACTTCACATGCTTGCTCGCCCATTTACCAAACGCCGCCGAGCCGCCAGCCTTGTTCATGAGTGCCACCATCGTGCCGAGAATCACCAAAAACACGATGATGCCCACATTCCAGTTGTCGGACAGGCAATGGATAAGCCCAAATGATTGAGCATCGGCACCGTTGCCCACCGTGTCGTCGAGAACGTGATTCACAAATCCGTCGAGCCCTGCGCCAGTAGAAACGCAATAAAAAACAGCACCCAATACGATGCCGACAAATAGCGATGAATATACTTCCTTGGTGATTAGAGCCAGTATAATTGCCACAAGTGATGGGACAAGCGCCCAATAAGTGCCTATAAAATTCATATAAAAAATAGAAAAACCTTATAATTATAACCTCTTCAAAAACGGAACTGCAAAGTTAATACTAATAATTGAAATAGACATCATTCTGATAAATTTATAATCAGCAGAATGGCCATTGTGAGCGCCAATCTCATGTTGTGTATTTTTATTAAGAAATGTAAGTTGGAAATTTAATTATGTTTGCTTTTTTGGAAAAATAATCATATTTTTGTAAGCAGAACCATTGAATAACTTAATATAACACCATAATTTTAATATTTTTGCTTATGAAAACAATTACAAGATTTTTGCGAACAGTGGCTATCGCTTCATCAGTGATGGTGAGCATGAATGCCTGGTCGCAAAGTGGACAGCCGCACAGTGTGAAGGCGAATGCCATCTTCGATCAAGTGACTGTGCAATGGAATGCGCCCGCGTCGGACATTGAGTTGAAATGGCACGACGACAAGCCCTACAACGGTATGGACGGTTTGAGGAACGACCCACAAGGCACAAGCGTGATTTATGCTGCCAGCAAATTCCTGCCATCGGAACTTGCGGCAGTGGCTGGCGAAAAAATTGATGCCATCGCCTATTTCCAATATCGCAACGTGACAAACGTGCGTGTGATGATTTACGAGAATGGCAAAGTGGTTCGCGACCAACCTGTGGATGTGAGTGGCTTCTCGAAAAACAGTTGGAAAAAAGTGACGCTCAACGACCCTTACACTATTACAGGCAACGCAGAACTGATGTTTGTGGTGCGCTTTGAGCATGGCTATAACATGAATTTCGTGGTCAACACCAGTAGATATACCCATCCAGACAAAGGTAACTGGGTGTCGTACGACGGCAAAAACTTCACAGCCACTGGTAATGGCGACTTCCTGATTACTGCATTTGTCAAAAATTCGGCGACAGCAGAACCTACTGGATACAACGTGTTCCGAAATGCAGAGCAGGTGAACACTGATTTAATCACCACCACCTCGTCGGTGCTTGAAGGCGAACCTGAAGGCACAAACTCTTATCGTGTGGATGCTGTATATGCAGATGGTGTAAAGCAGTCCTACGCTGTAAAAGCCACGGTGGTGAAAGCCTCAAATATGCTTGCTCCTGCTGCCACATTCGCTGGCACGGCTACAGAACTGAATGGCGAATTGGTATGGCAAGCTCCACTCAAGGGTGGCAACGAACTTACTTGGAGTAACAAGAATTTTGCGACAAGAATTGGCGGCACATCTTCTTCTGCTCCAAAGGTGTGGGTGAAGCAAGAATTTGATGCTTCCGACCTCCTTTCTTTCCAACATTACAAGATTAATGCCATCAATGCTTTTGTGGCAGAGGCAATTACTGGCGCCACATTGTTTGTGCTGAAAGACGGTGTGATTGATTATTCCGAAGTTGTGGAATCGGTGGAAGGTGTAGGTGGCAATAAATGGTCGAAATTCACACTATCCACTCCTTACGAATTGGCTATTGGCCACACATACGCATTTGGTGTGTATTTCACCCATGCTTCTGGCGGTCACCCCATTGGAGTTGACAATTCAGAGGCGGTGGATGTAAAGGGTAATAGTTTCTCGGTTACTTCTCCAAGTTCAAAGGGATTCAACCAGTCGAAGCCAACATGGAAAACCCTTTCAAGCGGTAAAATTGCGGGCAACTTCATGCTCACAGCCGATGTTGAGGCTATTGGCGAGGCTACTCCTGTAGTGGCGCCTAAGGGTTACGACCTTTACCGTGATGGTGAAAAAGTGGCAAGCGACCTTACTACCACTTCGTTCAGCGACGCAGTTCAGCAACCTGGCACATATAACTATACATTGGTGACCAAATACGAGGGTAAGCAATCGCCAGCCCTCACCACAAGCGTGAAATACACGATGCCGGCTATCTATTCGGCTCCTGTTATCACCGACAACTCTTTCAACAAAGAAACAGGTGAATTTAATCTTGCTTGGAGTCCTGAAGCAGCAGAACTCAAGCACTACGACACGCCTACTTACACCGCAGGATTTAACGAGGAAATGGCTCTCGTTTATGGTGCGAAGTTCACTAAGGAAGAACTCGCTGATTACAAGGGTTACGAAATCAAGTCAATTAAGTTTGGTATTGGTGCAGCTCTCGAATCATTCAAGATTGAAATCATCAACGGCAAGGGTGAGCGTTTAGCATCAGAGGAAATCAGTGGTAGCGATGTGCAACCTGTCACCTTCTACAGTCTCACGCTCTCCAACCCAGTGGCAATTACTGGTGAAGACGACCTGTATCTCGCTTACAATGCCACCCTCCCTGCAAAAGTTTCGGCAATGATTCTTGATAAGGGGCCAGCAGTTGATGGCGGTGCGATGGTAAGCCTCTCAAATGGTGCAAACTGGTTGAAGCTTGGCACTATCGCTACAGATTATGCGGCATACAACATTGTGATTGGCGCAACTGCCCTTCCAAAAAATGAAACCGCAAATGCAAAGAGCATCAATATTGGCAGCAGCATCAACATGAACGATGCAGAGGTTATCACAATCGATGCAAATGATTTGAAGGTGGGTTTCGGTGTAGAGGCAACAGCACAAACTGCTACTGCAAAGAAAGTGGCGAAGAAAGAATCAACTCGTCCAAAAGCAGTGGGCTACAAGGTGTATTGCAATGGCGAAGTGAAGGCTCAACAATCTGAACGCACCTATAAAGAAGTGCTGAAAACCAACGGTGAATTCGACTATTTTGTTACAAGTGTGTTTGAAAATGGTTGGGAATCTCCTGCAAGTAAAGTTGTGGTAGTGGATAATCCTATCGTTCAAGCCTCGCCTGCTCCATATTCATTGAAGGGCAACTTGGGCGACAACGGCACCCTTAGACTCTCTTGGAAGGCATCTAACGAAGCGTCGGTGCTTACTTATATGAACGCCACCGCTGCCGACATGGCACTCGGCTTAACAGGTTCTGGCACTCGTGAGGCTTACGCAGCCGTTCGCTTCCCTCTTGACAGTCTAACAGCCTATGCAGGAAAGAAAATCACTTACATTTCTTTCAAACTTGCAAGCGTTGACCTCAAAACCGCCAATGTGTTTGTGATGATTGGTGAAGGTCAGGATATCGTATTTGAGCAACCTGTTGATGTGGCATCGCTCAAAACAGGCTGGAACGTGATTCGTCTTAACAAACCATTTGAAATTACTGGCGACACGCCTGTTGGTTTTGGCTATCATGTGACTTACGCTAATGGTGTGAAGCCTCACATTCTTGATGCAGGTCCTGCAACAGCACCTGGATTGAGCGATCAGATTTCTTCATCGGCAAGCGATGGCAGCTGGCAATCACTCAAGAACAAGTTTAAACAAGACTACAACTGGCGCATCACTGCCACTATTGCTGATGCTGATACTATTATTGCATCAAAGAAAGCGGCTCGTGTGAAGGATGCTGGCGCAGAAGCATACAATGTGTATCGCGACGACAAGTTGATTGCTTCCAACCTTTCAACTACAAACTTTGATGTGGAGAATGCCATTAACGGCACTTACACCGTTACAGCTGTGGCTGGTGGTGAAGAATCTGCTAAGTCGAATGCAGTGGTCTTTGAAGCAGGATTGAAGTTGGGCGACTTGAACGCTGATGGCAATATCGATGCCTCCGATGTTACAGCTCTTATCAACAAGGTGCTTGGAGTAACAGAGGTTACAGATGACATTTGCGACATCAATGGTGATGGTGTTATAAACGTAAGCGATGTTACCGCTCTCATCAATATCATTTTAGCGAAGTGACATGAATCACCTTTAGAAATGGTAATAATACGATAAAAGCTGAAGCCCCACATAGGGTTTCAGCTTTTTTTCGTTGCCATTTACTGGTGGCTTATTTCTTGATGGTGATGTGCATTTCGCATTTTGCACAGTCGCAATGCACCTCTAAAAGGCGATCGCCTGTGCGCAGGAAGAGTTTGTCGGGCAGTTGTTTGCCGCCTTTCTGCTTTTTACATGCGCCGAGTTCGCGACGAATGCAGTATCGGGTGTGCATCACTGTGGGTGTGCCTTCGGGCATTTCACATTCAAGGGTTGGCTCGATGGATTCTGCACCGTGCGCCTCATACACTTGGCGCGAGAGGTGGTTAGCCACGTTGTCGGCATAAGTCAAATTCTTTGTGAAGCATGGCGCGTCGGTTTGCTCTGGCAAACGAAGCGGACGCTTAAATGTGATTCGCTGCGCACGGTCGAGTGCAATCACTGCGTCGCGTCGGAGTTGCGCCAACACCGATGATGGAATGAATTTATCGCCCATCACCTCTGCGTTTGTAAGTTGGTAGATGGTGCCACCTAATTTGCCGATGGCTTGTGTTTGGCGTGGACCTTGGTCGCTTTTTGCATCGTCCAACTCTGGGCAGTCCACCGATTTCACGATGCGGTTGTCTCGCTCGTCGGAAAGTTGGAGGTTGAGCGAACCATTTGCCCACCATAGTTGTGCGTTGATAGCCACTTTGCGTTCGGCTGATTGTCCACTGAGCGCATCGTCAAATGCCTTGTCGTAGGTGCGGAACACAGGTGTGCCAGCTGCGATTGAGATGGGTTTTGTCAGAATCAAATCAGCGCCGTCCACCCTATTCACACGGAATCCCATATATTCGCCTTGCTGGTTGAAGTAACTCAAGCCATCGCCGTTTGCTATTGAAGAAGATGTTGCGATTCTGATTGTTTTGCCTTTGGCGTACAATACTTTACCGATAGGCTCGCCAAGTGATTTCGGAGTATTGAGCGAAGCCATTGACTTGCCATTTTCGGGGTGACGTTCTGTAAGGAAATATGAAGTGAAAGAGCGGTTGAAACTTTTAGAAAGGGCTGGCTCAAACGAGAGTTTCGACACGCCGAACGACGCTCTCACGTATTTGTCGGAGTGCTTCGCTATCACACGGTCGAGTGCTTGACGGTAATATGAAACCACATTTTTCACATATCTACTGTCTTTCAATCGTCCCTCAATCTTTAGTGACGAAACGCCGGCTTCAAGCATCGCTTCCAAGTTCTCGCTTGCGTTGTAATCTCGCAGCGAAAGAAGGTGCTTGTTCTTTTCCAGCACATTACCGTCGGCATCGAGCAAATCAAACGGCAAGCGGCAAATCTGGGCGCACTCTCCCCTGTTCGCACTTCTACCTTTCAGGCACTGGCTCACTTGGCACCGTCCACTATAGCTTACGCACAAAGCCCCATGCACAAATGCTTCAAGTGGCGTGTTGGGCACAGTGGTGTGAATGGCGTTGATTTCGCTTAGTGTGAGTTCCCTTGCCATCACCAGTTGTGAGAATCCCATGCTTTCAAGGAACTTCGCTTTTTCTGGCGTGCGGAGGTCGCACTGGGTGCTTGCATGGAGCGCAATGGGCGGAATGTTCATGCGCAGAATGCCCAAATCCTGAATGATCAGGGCATCGACACCAGCTTCGTACAGCTCGTGAATCAAGCGTTCCACACTGTGGATTTCGTCGTCGTAAACAAGCGTGTTGACCGTAACGTAAACGCGTGTGCCATATTGATGCGCAAACTCTGCCACACGGGCAATGTCGGCGGTGGAATTACCAGCAGCCGCACGAGCGCCGTGGCTTTTTGCTCCCATATACACGGCATCTGCTCCGTGCAATATGGCATCAATGGCAACGCTTGCATCGCGAGCAGGTGCAAGCAATTCGATTACTCTTCGTTTATCTTTCATATTCAGTGCAAATTTACGAAAAAAGGCTGTATTTTCGGGGATTTAAGCATAGTTAGCAACTTTTACTATCAATTTTAGCAGTTTTTTAAGTTTTTGCGCTTGTTTTGTTGTAAATAATGAGTAATTTTGCAGTTTAGAACAAAAACGCTTTTAAATATAGCCAATGACTGGTAAAATAGTTACAATATTATGTGCTGCCGCGCTGCTCACAAGTTGTGGTGAATACAACAAAGCCCTCAAGAGCACAGATTATAATTACAAATTCGAGTTTGCCAAACGAGCATTCGAACAAAAGAAGTACACTCAAGCCTATACTCTTTTGGAAGATGTGCACACCGTTTTCCGTGGCACTCCAAAAGCCGAGGAAGCACTTTATCTGCTTGGCTTGAGTTACTACGAAAATAAGGACTACCTCAATTCGGGTTCGTATTTCAAGCAGTATTACTCTCAATATCCTAAAGGACGATACACCGAGCTTGCTCGCTTTTACTCTGGCTATGGCTATTACCTCGATTCACCCGACCCACAGCTCGACCAAAGCGAAACAGTGAAGGCTATTGAGGAACTTCAGGCGTTTCTCGACTATTTCCCAAAGAGTGACAAAGTGTCGATTGCACAGAATGCCATTTTTGAACTTCAAGACAAGTTGGTGCTGAAACAACTGCAAAACGCAACACTCTACTTCAACTTGGGCAACTATATGGGCAACAACTATGAGAGTTGCGTAATCACAGCCAAGAATGCAATTAAGGACTATCCTTACAGTAAATATAAAGAACAACTTGAATTCCTTATTCTCAAAGCACGCTTCAATGAAGCCAGCGAGAGTGTGGATGAGAAGAAGGAAGAACGCTTCAACACGGTGATTGATGAATACTACTCATTCATCAACGACTATCCCGACAGCCAAAACCGCAAGGAAGCAGACAACATCTTCAAGATTGCAAGCAAACACGTGAACGACAAATAAGAAATAATTCAATATAAGATTCAATTACAATGGATTACAAAAAGACAAACGCACCGCAGACAACTACTGTAAACGACCTCATTGAACTTGCTAAGCCTACTGGCAACATCTATGAGAGTATTACCGTAATCAGCAAACGTGCCAACCAAATAGCCGCAGAAATGAAGAGCGATTTGGAAAAGAAACTTCAAGAGTTCGCATCAATGAGCGACAACTTGGAAGAAATTTCTGAAAACCGCGAGCAAATTGAGATTTCTCGCTACTACGAAAAACTTCCAAAGCCAACTCTCATCGCAACTCAGGAGTTTAAAGATGGCAAACTCTATTTCCGCAACACAGCAAAGGAAAAAGACGGTCTTGACTTCTAACGAAGAAGCCAAATAATCCTCAAAAGAAAATACAAAGCCACGGCTCGTAGCAAATTGCAGCCGTGGCTTTTGTTGTGCCCTACCCATTCGCATAATGGATGACGAGTAAGGAGCAAAAGGAAGCGGCACTTGCCTTGTGGTGCAAGTGCCGCTAAATTATTTATGAAAGAGAATATACGGATTAGATAATGCCTTGTCCAATCATTGCGTGAGCCACCTTCATGAAGCCAGCAACGTTAGCACCCTTCATATAGTTCATGTAGCCATCTTCTTGCTTACCATACTTCACGCATTGGTCGTAGATGTCCTTCATGATCTGATGGAGGTTCTTGTCAACTTCAGCAGCGGTCCAGTAGATGTGTTGAGCATTCTGAGTCATTTCAAGACCAGAAGTTGCTACACCACCAGCATTCACAGCCTTACCAGGAGCGTAAACCATCTTTGCATCGAGGAATACGTCGATAGCTTCAGCAGTACAACCCATGTTAGAAACTTCTGCCACGAGAAGCACCTTGTTGTCGCGGAGCATTTCAGCGTCAGCCTTGTTGATTTCGTTTTGAGTTGCGCAAGGCATAGCGATGTCAACTTTCTGTTCCCAAGGTTTCTTGCCAGCGAAGAATTGAGCGTTAGGGAATTTTTCTACGTATGGAGCGCAAACGTCGTTGCCAGAAGCACGAAGTTCGAGCATAGTAGCAATCTTTTCAGGAGTGTTGATGCCATCTGGGTCGTAGATGTAGCCGTCAGGACCAGAGATAGTCACAACCTTTGCACCGAGTTCGGTAGCCTTAGTTACTGCACCCCAAGCCACGTTACCGAAGCCAGAGATAGCCACTGTCTTACCCTTGAAGTCAGTGCCAAGGTCCTTCAACATGCTTTGTACGAAGTAGCAAGCGCCGAAACCAGTAGCTTCTGGACGGATACGGCTACCGCCAAATTCGAAGCCCTTACCAGTAAGAGTACCGGTGCATTCGCGAGCGAGTTTCTTGTACATACCATAGAGGTAACCAACTTCACGACCACCTACGCCGATGTCGCCAGCAGGAACGTCGGTGTCAGGACCGATGTTGCGCCACAATTCAATCATGAAAGCTTGGCAGAAACGCATGATTTCAGCATCGCTCTTGCCACGTGGGCTGAAGTCGGAACCACCCTTGCCACCACCCATAGGAAGTGTGGTAAGAGCATTTTTGAATGTTTGTTCGAAGCCGAGGAACTTCAGGATTGAGAGGTTCACAGAAGCGTGGAAACGGATGCCACCCTTGTAAGGGCCAATGGCATTGTTGAATTGAACGCGATAACCGATGTTGTTTTGAACTTCACCCTTATCATCTACCCATGTTACACGGAAAGTGAAAATACGGTCTGGTTCAACCATACGTTCGATGATTTTTGCTTTTTCAAACTCTGGGTGCTTGTCGTACTCGTCTTGTACAGTAAGGAGAACTTCACGTACAGCCTGCAAATATTCCTTTTCACCAGGATGTTTTGCTTCGAGATCTGCTAAAATCTTATCAACATTCATGATAGATATTTTTTAAGTTAGTTAATAGTTGTTTATATATTATTTAAGCATATTTGCCGTTAGTCTGTTTATCTAAAGACATGGCAAATATATAGCAAATTTTCAATATAGCAATACATTTATGCGAAAATTTTTCTAAAAACTTCAAAAATTCACCACACATAATAGCAATTTGACAAAAACCGCTCTATAAACGCCATTCTTTGTTGAAAAAATCCTCAAATCAATTCGTCATTCTTCGTTTTCATGGCAAAATGCTGGCGAAGGAATAAATAACGGTGTTTTTTATATTTTCATCGGAAAATGTGGTGCATTTCGTTAAATTATTATTAAATTTGTGTAATTAATTAGAGGCTGTTTTGATTTTATCAATAGATGAAGTGTGAATTTTAGAGATGAAAACGAGAGTTTAGAAATCTGGTTCAGCTATACAAGGTCAAGGCCGCTTATTTTTTTAATCACTAAAATATTAACTATTATGATGACTTTTACGAAGAAAATCTTCGCAATGCTGCTGATGCTCGTCTTTAGTACGACTGCATTTGCTGAGGTGAAGACTTGGTCCCACGTTTGGGACACATCTAAAGCTAATGGTGGTGAGGGATTTTATCACATATCTAATAACGCAGATACTGTGCAAACCACCATGCTAAAAAAACTTGAGTGGACCTATCGCGGCAACACTTCGGTTACCGCTTACTCGGCTTCATTTGGTCAGTATTTTGGTTCTGCCAAAAGTCCTGTGACTCATGCCACACTTTCTACATCGAAATTGCTTGGCAAGATTCTTTCGGTAAAGATTGAGGCAAAAGTTAAAGATGCGGCACAAGATGTGAAAATCGGTGTTTCGGTGAACGGTGTGAAATATGGCAACGCCTGCGCGCCAACTACCACACGAGCACTGTATTCTTTCACGCCCGCTGGCGAGGCTCAAGAAGGTGAAATTTGCATCACAATGGATCAAACTTCGGAAACCAAGGGCATTATCTACTTCTTTAGTATGACCATTGAATATGATGGAATTGGCATTGTGAAGCCAGAACCAAAAGACCCAGGGTTGGCATATTCAAAGCAAGAAGTGACCGTGGAATCGGGCGACAATGCTCCTGCCAACTATTTGACAAATCCTTATAAGGTATCGCCTATCACCTATTCCTGCTCCGACCTCACTCTCGCTGCGGTGAACAAGTCGGGTGAAGTGTTCACCACAGGCAAGAAGACTGGCACCGCTACTATCACCGCTACTTTTGCCGGCAATGACGATTATAAGGCGGCCACTGCCACTTACACATTAAATGTGATTCCTAAGCCTGTGATTCCTGCTCCAGAAGTGAGTGTGAAGGGTGGCACTTTCACCGAACCAGTGAAGGTGACAATCACCAGCACCGACTCGCTTTGCAAAGCCATTTGGTATAGCACCCAACTCACCAATGTTGACGACATGGGCTACGATGACAAGACCATCATTGTGCCTGGTAAAACTGCGGAAGTGACCATCGACTCAACTTGCACCCTGCTCTGTGTGGCTGTAGGTGATAATAATGTGGGATTGCCAGCCAAGTATGATTTCGTCATGAATATTCCTTTGAAGGCTGATTTCACAGCAGAGGAAAGTTCGATGACTTATTATTCACAAGGTTGGGATAGCATGGAAGAGGCTTCCACTTGGAAGTATTATGGTATCAGCGAAAAAACTTGGACGCTCTCTGATGCTGCTCCATTCTCTGCTGTGCCTTCATTCACAAGCATCGACCCTAACAGCAAGTATTCTCTCACCATTTTCTACGACCAGGGCAAGCAACGTGAGCGTGCCGTGTCGCCAGAAATTGAGGTGAAAGACAATAGCAAAGCAGAGTTTTATCTTTGCTTCAGCGGCGTTTGGTTGTATTCTGCCAACTTGAAATTGATGGTGAATGACTTGACCGCTAACACTCAAACCACATTGTTTGACGCATTCAAGTGGGCTCAAGACAATTCTTTCGAAGGACCAAGTTGGGAAAAGTTCAGCCTGGATTTGGCTAAATATGCTGGTCATAAATGCACATTTGAGTTTATCTACGAAGGCTCGTACGGCGACAATATGGCTATCGACAACTTCAAACTCTTGCGTGAAGATGCGTCGGCAGATGCGAAAATCAACATTTTCGAGGGCGATGAAGTTCACTTCAAAGACCTTTCACAGGGACACCCCACCTCATGGGAATGGACTATCGAAGGTGTAACACCATCTGTATATAATGAGAAGAATCCTGTTGTGAAATTTGAAAAGGCAGGTAAATACAATGTGAAACTTGTAGTGGCAAAGGGTGAAGAACGCGCCGAAACCACTAAACAGGAATATGTGGTGGTGAATATGGCTGCTCCTAAGGCTCACATTGGTGTGCCCGAAGGCGCATACTATTCTCCTTATGCTTACGCATTTGTTCCAACTAATGTGCCATTGCAATTCAAGGACCTCTCTACTGGTAATCCAACCAGTTGGAAGTGGACATTCAAGGGCACAGACGTGACCGAAAGCACCGAGAAAGATCCAGTTGTTACCTATACACAAGAGGGCAAATTTGGTCTTGAACTCGTAGTGGAAAATGCATCGGGCTCGGCTCGCGATTTCCTTGTAGATGCAATTCAAGCAGGTGGCACTCAAGAGGTTTGGAATATCTCATCCGACGAACTTGACCAAATTGGAAGTGTTGAACTTGGCTGGTATGGTAACTACGCTGGCACCAACTGGTTGGGCATGAAGTCGTTCGCAGAACGCTACCACAAGCCTATCGTTGACGCGCAAATCGAAGGCGTAACTATCTATTTCGACAATGCTAAGGCTGCTGATCAAAATGCAGAAATGACGGTGACCATCTGTTTGCCAAACGAAAAGGGTATGCCAGGTGAAGTGATTGCAACCGCTAAAAAGAAGATGTCGGAATTGGTGTGTGACCCAGATGAAGTGAAACCAACCGTATTCCAGTTTGCTGCTCCTGTTGCCGTAAACTCTGACTTCTTTGCAGTGGTTACTGGTTTCCCTAATGGCGATACTGATAAGGTGAACATTCTTTGTGTGAGCCGTGGCGAAAATGGCCGTAACTCTGCTTATCACTTGCTTGAAGATGAGGACGAAAACTATCAGCCTCTTGGCACCTACACTTGGTTTGAGAGCGTTGACCAACCATTGTCGATGTGTATTGCGCCTCAAATGAGTTATGTGGTGAAGGAACCAACTGCTATTACCGACGTGACCAACACCGAGGTGGTGAAGACAGGTATCTACGACATTATGGGTCGTAAACTCTCTGCTCCACAAAAGGGCTTCAATATCATCAACGGCAAGAAGGTGATTATTAAGTAAGCGAGAAACGACACTAATCCTAATTAAATAAAAAATGAGCGTAAGGCAATTGGCCTTGCGCTCATTTCTTTTCGTATGCGATTGGTTTAACACAAATCGTTCATTGGCCGAAGCCCCAATGACTGATTTGGGCTAAACTTCGTCGGCTGCGTAAATGAATTGTTGAGTTGGGAGCGTGTAGTCGAAGATTTCGCCATCTTTGAAGAAACGCTTCAACTCCACTGCGGCATTTTCGAGCGAATCGCTGGTGTGAATGATATTTTCTTGGAACGACATGCTGAAATCACCACGGATAGTGCCAGGGGCCGCTTTGCGGCCACAGGTGGCTCCAGTCATTTGACGGACCACGTCCACAGCACCAACGCCCTCATAGCAGCATACCACCACAGGGGTAATCATCATTGAGTCTTTCAATTGTTGGAAGAATGGTTTATCGGCAAGGTGGGCATAGTGCTCGCTCATTTGCTCGTCGGTGAGTTGGCACATTTTCATGCCGGCAAGGCGGAGGCCTTTTTGTTCGAATCGTTTTGTTACTTCACCTACCAAACCTCTTTGTAGGCATGATGGTTTCAAGATTACTAAAGTTTTTTCCATTTTGGTTAAGTATTATTTTATTGATAATTGTATTACATTCTGTTTACAAAGTTAATACTTTATCAACTAATCACCACCACGCTTCTAAAAAAAGTTTAAAATACACCTTTTTTACATAGTGGTTTTATTTCTTTTGGGATATTATAAGTAACTTTACTAAATAAATTTAAACTTTGGGTTATTGGGCAAGTCTAAAATCCGAAATTAAATTGAACAACAATTTTAAACTATCATACATTATGAACTACAGATTAACTGCTTTATTAGGCGTCGGGATGCTGAGTTTGGGCACACTTGTTCAAGCACAGGACTTCGACGACATCTATTACGATGGTAGTGAATCTCCAAAGCCTACAGAGAAAGTCATTACCACACCTGTAAGAACTTCTCAAGTAAGCTCTGCCACCATGAGCACAACGCCACGGCGTTACCGCATACCGGTAAACACTGGCTCGTCGGCCGCAAGAAGCGACGATGAATACAACCGCCGTGGAGCTTATAGCCGTGACGCAAGAGTTGACACGCTGGCGGCCGACTCATCTTATATGGATGATGGCAAATTCGCCAACACCGAGCGCATTGAGCGTTTCTATAATCCTGACGTGGTGAATGGTTCGGGTGACGATGAACTAATCACACTGTATTACGACACCACTCCTACTGTGAACATCGTGGTGGGTAGCACCTTCCCTACTTATGATTGGGGCTGGGGTGTGGTAGCCGACCCTTGGTATAGTCCATGGTATTCTGCTTGGTATGGTCCAAGTTGGCGATGGAATTGGGGTTGGTATAGTCCTTGGTACAGTTTATGGTACGATTCTTGGTATGGTCCAAGCTGGTCGTGGAGCTATTCATGGTACAACCCATGGTATGGTCCAAGTTGGTCGTGGCATCACCCTTGGCATGATTCATGGTATTACCCATCAGGTCACTATTGGGGACGCAACTACTATTCTGGCAATGGCCGTCGTCCGGGTGGCAGCACCTATGGTGGTGGCGCAAATGTGAGCGGTGGTCGCCGCCCAGGCAATTACGCATCACACAACGGGTCATCATTGGGCACACGCCGCCCCGCTACCAATAATAATTACAGTGGCAGCACTAATAGATATGGCTCAACAAATGTGTCGGGCGGACGTCCAGGTTATGCTACAAGTGGCAGAGGCATGGGCAATATTGGCTCAAACTCCACCTACACTCGTCGTCCATCGTCGACGGTGACCACTTCGCCATCTTCTTACAACCATGGTCGTCCAGGTTACGCCACTCAGCAGGCTCCACGCTCTACGTATGAAACCCGCTCTACCTCACGCAGCTACGAACGCTCATCTTCGTCATCAAACTGGGGCGGAGGCCGCAGTAGTGGCAGTTATTCAAGTGGAGGTTACTCTGGAGGCCACTCCGGTGGTGGATTCTCTGGTGGTGGAGTCCGTCGTCGCTAATTTATTCTTAACAACATAATGCAGAACATTTAATCACAACAATTAGAGAAATGAAAAAATTATATATAGGTCTGATGGCTTTCACAATGCCGCTGTTGGCAAGTGCGCAAGAAACGTTTGATGCTTTACAAATGTCGCAAACCGAGCTTCGCGGCACATCACGCTTCCAGTCGATGGCTGGTGCGTTTGGCGCTCTCGGTGGTGATATTTCCACACTCAACCAAAACCCTGCCGGTGTGGGTGTGTATAGAAGCAGCGATGCCAACTTCACGATTGGCTTGGACTTCAACAGCAGCGAGACTCCTACCATCACCGACAATAAAACCAAATTCAATGCGCAGTCGGTAGGTTATGTGGGTGCAATTAAGCTCAACAACGACATTATGCCAAACCTCAATGTGGGCTTTAGCTATAATCGCGTCATGGACTTCAACCGTAGATACAGAGGGTATCAGAATGGCTCTCCCACTTCAATTACCAATTATATTGCGGCTAATACTGGCAATTGGACTCCCGACGACCTTTCGCAAATCGGCAGTAATAATCCTTACTACAACAGCAATGCGCCATGGGCAAGCATTCTGTCGTATAACAGCTATTTGATTAACCGTAACAATAATCAGTGGCAAGGTCTCTATGGCGATGGCACCTCTGCTTATAGCGAATTTGAGGTGCAGCAAAAAGGACATAAGGACGAATATTCCGTGAACCTTGGCGGTAACATTATTAATAAGGTGTATTGGGGCGTTGGCGTAGGCATCGTTGACTTCACTTACGACAACTATCAATATTATGGCGAATCGCTCAAGAATGCCTATATTGCCAATATCCATAACAATAATATAGAACTTGGCAATGCCGACTTTGGTTATGAAAACTTCCTCCACACCGTGGGTACGGGTTACAACTTCAAGTTGGGCGTAATTGTTAAGCCTGTGAATGAACTCCGCTTCGGTGTAGCATTCCACACCCCTACTTACTACGACTTGAAGGACAGCTACAAGAGCAATGCAAGTTTTGAAATAAGCAGTACCGAAGCCAACAAATACCACGGCACTAACGAAACTGGCGAAAAGGGCTATTACGATGAAGTGCGCTACACTTTGAAAACCCCTTGGCGCTTTATCGGTAGTGTGGCGGCAGTGCTTGCGAAATCTGCAATCTTGAGTTTTGATTATGAATATGTGGATGTTCAGTCGATGCGTGTTTGCGACGATAATGGTGACGAGTATTTGAGCACCACCGACAATATCAAGAGTTATACCAAGGCACAACATATTTTCCGCTTTGGCGCTGAATACCGCCTTACTCCTAACTGGAGCATTCGTGCCGGTTATTCGATGCAAAAGTCGCCAGTGGTGGAAGAAGTGGTAAATAATCAAATGGACGTAGTGACTGTTAACAGTAATCCTACCTACGAGTTCAACAACGATATTCAGTACATCACCGCTGGTATCGGCTACCACTACAAGAGTTTCTATTGCGACATGGCATACGTTCACAAAGAGCGCAAAAGCCAATACAACGCATTCTCACCAATGGTTTACGGTGCTGGACAAGTGGAGCCTAATGTGTATAGCGAGGTGAAGGACAACAACAATCGCGTGACACTCACTCTCGGCTTCCGTTTCTAAACATTCATTGATTTTGAAATCAGATTGAAAAGAATGAAATATAGTGGTCGGCTGCTTCTTTCGGGAGGCAGCCGACTTTGATTATTCAAAAGATTTTTACTAACTTTGAATATTCAATTACGCACACCGATGAACGACAATACTCCTGTAAATATCGACCTCGATAACCCCGAATTTCAATGCGCATGGAACCTGTTGCAGAACACCCACAAGTCGGTTTTCCTGACAGGTAAAGCTGGCTCAGGTAAGAGCACATTTCTGAAATATATCTGCAAGAACACGAAAAAGAAGAACATTGTGCTCGCCCCTACTGGCATATCAGCCGTGAATGTGGGTGGGCAGACGCTTCACTCCTTTTTCAAGATTCCATTCAAGCCCCTACTCCCCGACGACCCCGAATTTTCGCCCCGTAAAATTCGCCAAACGCTGCGCTACAGCAAGGATAAGGTGAAAATCATCAGAGAACTGGAGCTTATCATTATTGACGAGATTTCGATGGTGAGGGCTGATATTATCGATTTCATCGACAAGGTGCTTCGTGTGTATTCCAACAATATGCGCGAACCTTTTGGTGGCAAGCAGTTGCTGTTTGTGGGCGATGTTTTCCAGTTGGAGCCTGTGGTCACTCGTGATATGCGTGATATTCTCAGTCGCTTCTATTCTCAATTCTTTTTCTTCAATGCACGAGTGTTTGGCGACCTTGGTTTGGTGCCTATCGAATTGCAAAAGATGTATCGCCAAACCGACAATACTTTCCTTTCGTTACTCGACCGTGTGCGCAACAATCACGCTTCTGCACAAGATATTGCGCAATTGAATCAGCGTTACAATCCCAACTTTACAGATAATGGCGAGTTTGTGATCACGCTCGCCATGCGGCGCGACACCGTGGATGCCATCAACGATGAGCACATGCGTGCGCTCACCACTCCTGAATATACATTTACGGGCGTAATCACCGATAAATTTCCCGAAAACGAATTGCCCACGAGCAAGGAACTTGTGCTCAAACAAGGAGCACAGGTGATTTTCATTCGCAACGACAAGGATAACCGTTGGGTGAATGGCACTTTGGCAAAAGTGTATGAGGTGAGCGACGACACATTGAGAGTGGAAATGGAGAATGGCGAAATCTACAAACTCGAAAGGGAAATGTGGGAGAATATGCAATACACCTACGATGAGAAAGAAAAAAAGATTATCGAAAGTGTGTTGGGCACCTTTTCGCAGTTCCCCATCAAGCCTGCTTGGGCGCTCACCGTGCACAAGAGCCAAGGTCTCACATTCAATAATGTGGTGATTGATTTTGGTGGTGGAGCGTTCACTTCGGGGCAGACTTATGTGGCACTTTCGCGATGCACCACTCTTGAGGGTATCACGTTGCTTAAACCCCTCAGTTCGCGCGACATTATAGTCAGCACAGCCGTGGTGGCGTTTAGCCGAAGTTTCAACGACAAACTCATTATTGAGAATGCGCTGCGTCAGGAAAAGGCTGCATCGCTTTACCGAAAAGCGGTACATGCTTTCGACCACTTTGAGTTTTCTGATAGTGTGCAATGTTTTGTTGAGGCGATGAAGATTAATGATGTGTCGAAAAAGCAATCGGTGTACCGCCTGATTGCGCAAAAGCTTTATCGCTTTAATGCGCTGAACAAGAAGATCAAATCGTTGGAGGATGTGATTGATGCCCAGAATCTGCAATTCCGCCAACTGGCAGAAGAATATACCGAAATGGGCAAGCAATCGCTTGGATATGGCGATTTTGTGAGCGAAGATGAAGTGCCTTACGGCAAGGCAAACAAATTCGACGAGATAGCCTTTAAATCGGCAAATGCGAATTTCGATAAAGCCATTCGCCTCTGCCCCACTTACACGCCTGCTTATGTGGGAAAAGCTCATTTGCTTTATTCAGTGGGCGAGGCAGAGGAGGCTGAGTGCCTCTACAAGAAAGCGCTTGAAGCCGTGCCTAATTCCTTTGAGGTGCATTTGGCGCTTGGTAGTTTGTATTCCGACTTGAAAGATGTGCAAGAAGCCATCAAAAGTTACAAGCGTGCCATTAAAGCCGATAAGAAAGCACCGCAGCCCTACGAGGCATTGGCTGGCATTTTTGGGCGTATGGGATTAGAGGATAAAGCGGAAGAGTGTGAGGAAAAGGCAGGACGCCTCCGCAAAGCGCAAGCCAAATCCCGCAAACAGCGCAAGAAATAACCATCACTAAATAAACAACATGTGGGGCGCGAAACCATTCGCGCCCCACAACTATTTTTAAGGTTATAGTATTAGTGATGGAAGAAATTTTACTTCATGAAATTATTCAATGAGAAGATTGGTTAAAGCGGTCACATCGCTCACGTTCACATTCCCATTGCAGTCAACATCGCATGCGAGTGATGCTGAATATATTTGCCAGTGGACTTCAAATCCACCTCTATAGTGTGAATATTGTTGTGGAAAATGGTGATTTGCTTTTTCTTCATCTATTGTTCTTAAGTTGTTATGTTGTATGTAAATATTTGATGTTTGGTTTATTGACTCAAAATTATACAATTATTAATTTCCGTCATTCATGTAGTGGTTGATTTCTTCTACTATTATGATGCAATCGTTTGCACAGTTCTCTCCTTTTCGTTCTGTTTTTGTTGTGGTATTTGGAATTTTGCGGAAAAACTGTTTGAAATATGACAGATTTTTCGGAACTTTGTATTTAATAAATAAAACAAACATGCGTTTACGTCACATTTTCATACTTTTAATCATATTTGTGTTGGTTTTCACGGCATCATCGTGTGTGAGTAGAGTCATGTACGAAGACGGCCAATTCGACAACACAGATATGCTTGAAAATGCCGACGACATATTCCTCCTAAACAGCGAAATCAACCAAGACGACGATTTCCACGATTAATTTCCTCCTTTTGATTTTTTATTTGATCACCACACGTTCTAAATGTCTTTGCTTTTAGATGTGGTGGTATTTGCTATGCTTGATACCGAATTAGATGAGGAGGATTGGTGCGAAGAACTTTGGGAGGTGGAAGTTGGGCTTTTCTGATTTGATAGGTGCCCATGAAAGGTAATGTGGATGGGTGGCTTTTCCTGCGCATTTATAGAAATTTCCTGAAATGTGCGAGGGCATGTCTGCGCTATTGATGCCGATGAGTGTGAGTGGAATGGCAACGGTTAAGGTCCATGTGTGAATGCCTGGTTTTTCGCCAAAAGGCTCTGTTCCGCACGAGGAATGGCGCTTGATTGAAGCGATTTGCTCGTCGGTGAGGCGTATGGCGTCGGGGCGTGTGACTCTGTGGCTGGCGTTCACTGCTCCAATGCAATTAAATTCAAAGTTCCAATATTCGTCGCTTGTGGGTGTTTTCAAGAAAAACTCCACGCAACTATCGTTTGCCACAGGACTTAAATTCTTGTAGTTTTCAGCCAAAATTCCGTTTTCTCTCACCACAAAATGTGCATAGAGATACTTTTCAGAGTATGCGCCCATCACTGCGCAAATAGGTTGATAGGCTGTGACTGATGGCCAGTTTACAGTGTCAACAAACAGTTTTTGGAAATTGTTTTCGATATACTCACCGCACTCTTTCATACTTAGAGCATCGAGCGCGTCGCAACGAAGGAATTGTGCTGATTTTGCCATGATGGTTAGTTGAAATAATACATCAAACCGGTAATAAGACCGTAAATAGAGAGAATGAGGATGGTCACACCTATCACGATGTTGATAACCCACATGCTTCGGATGTTGAAGTGCGACCTTACAGCATTCACTAAGTAAGTGATAAGGGTCCACCACACAATTGCTCCCAGCAATATCACGCCATACCCCACGATGATAAGTGGCCAAGGCATATCTGTAGATGGAAAACCAAAGCGAGCGAATAGTGGAATGATAAGGAATACGATCAGCGGATTCGACAAGGTGAGCAGGAAGCCTGTGCCCATTTCCTGATAGTGGTTTTCCTTCTTGTCGGAGGTGTCTTTGATTTCGGTGGCAGGGTTTCTCTTGATGAGGAAGAAGCCAAACACCAAAAGAATAGCACTACCGATAATTTGAATAGGAGCCTGGTTGCTCTCTATCACTTTGTTGACAAACGACATACCCATACCTGTAAGTAAGCAGTAGAGCAAGTCGGATATGGCTGCACCAAGACCTGTCCACCAACCGGCTTCGCGACCCTTATTCAAAGTGCGCTGCACGCAAAGTATGCCAATAGGACCCATTGGCGCAGAAAGAATAACGCCAATAGCAAAACATCCTAATATAGTAGATATGATTAATTCCATTATTGTGCTGCACAAAATGCAGTTTGCAAAGTTAGTAAAAAAAATCTAAATATCTCCTTTTTTGATGTGCAGACATGAATTTTAGCGCCATTTCATCGCTTGGTTTCGCTATTTTCTTTAACTTTGCTTAAAATTGATAACTAATCGCATGAATAAATATATCATTCTTTTGATTGTGGGTTTGTCCTCTCTGTTCATTGCGAGGGCTGAAACGATATGGCACTACAATGCGTCGTTTAACTCTTTCCACGACTTCACCCCTGCTCCACAAGTGCAGTTCGGAGAACAAGGGCTATCGGTGAGCAATCCTACCGACACCGCGATGCTGGTGTTGAGTAAACGCACGGCAAGCGACGAGCAATACAGATATTTGGTGAGGTTTTCCAACTGTAAAGCCAAGAAAAACGGTCACCTCTCCCCTGCTTGTGGCATGGTGTTGTTTTATAAAAATCCTTCAAACTACTATACCTTAGAAATGACGGCTTATAACACTCACCCTTACGATGAAATGCGTGATGAGCGACAAGTGAAAGTGTCGCTTTTCAAGGTGGAGCACAAGAATGTGATGCTTGTGAAGGATCAGGTTGTTATCTCCGATATTAATCTGTATGACGGCATTAATTCCTTGTGTGTGGATGTGCAGAAAAACACTGTGAATGTGGCGGTTGGCGATAAGCAGTTGAAGGATTTGTTTATGGCTGATATTCCTAAGGAAGACCGTGGAGATGTAATGGGTTTGATGGTGGCACCCGATGGAGAAATGCAAGTGGAACGCACCGTGCTCTCCTACGAAAAATGTGAAACCACAAAGATTATGACCGCTTGGACAAAAGCCAAACTCGACGCACATTTTGCCCAGTCAAAAAATCCTTTTGAGGGATATTGGGAGTATCTTGACAGGGACATGGACGATGGCATAGCACGCCTCGGTGGCAAATACAGAATAGCCTTGGTGGCAACTGGCGACGGCTTCGACATTATTTATGTGTCGGGTGCGCAAGTTGGAAAAAGCGAATGGCACGAAGGAATGCTTAAAGGCAGATTGACCAAAACCATTTTCAACGACAATTACAAAGCCTTTTGGATTGATTCCACTTTCCGCCCTATTGATGATGATGTGAACGGATTTTTTGAAAGTGGCGTGATATTAGACATGTCGTTCCCCACCTATAAATCCAAAATCAGATTTTCAAAAGTGCTGTAATCATCAAACCGATATAAAAAAGAAAGAGGCAGTGTCATGACACTGCCTCTGATATTTTGGTATATCGCTCCGACTATTAGTAGTTGCGGGCGAAGATCACGCGGCGTTTGCTGGGCTTGCCAGTGTAGATGCACTTGCCTTCTTCTTCCTCGCCGTCGAGAGGAATGCAGCGGATTGTGGCTTTGGTTTCTTCTTTGATTTTTTCTTCTGTTTCGGTAGTACCGTCCCAGTGAGCAAGAATGAAACCGCCCTTTTCAATTTGAGTTTTGAAATCTTCCCAAGTGTCAACCTTGGTAGTCATTTCAAGACGGTGGTTCAATGCCTTGGTGTAGATGTTGTTCTGAATATCGTCGAGCAGTTTCTCTACATATTCTTCGATGCCCTCGATTGATACGGTTTCTTTTTCGAGCGTATCGCGACGCATCACTTCGATAGTGCCATTTTCAATGTCGCGAGCACCAAGCACGAGGCGTACAGGCACACCCTTGAGTTCGTAGTCTGCGAATTTGAAGCCAGGGCGTTTGTTGTCGGCGTTGTCGTACTTCACAGAAATACCTTGCTTTTTCAGGTTCTCTACGATAGGAGCCACCTTGGCGTTGATGGTGTCGAGTTGCTCTTGGCTACGATAGATAGGCACAATCACCACTTGAATTGGAGCCAACTTTGGAGGAAGCACCAAACCGTTGTCGTCGCTGTGGGTCATGATAAGCGCACCCATCAAGCGAGTGGAAACACCCCAAGATGTAGCCCAAACATAATCGAGTTTGTTTTCATTGTTGATAAACTTCACATCGAATGCCTTTGCAAAGTTTTGACCCAAGAAGTGCGATGTGCCGCTCTGCAAAGCCTTGCCATCTTGCATCATGGCTTCGATGGTGTAGGTTTCGAGTGCGCCAGCAAAGCGTTCGTTAGCAGTCTTTACACCCTTCACTACAGGCACTGCCATATATTTTTCTGCGAAATCGGCATACACATTCAGCATTTCGATAGCCTTAGCCTCTGCTTCTTCCTTGGTGGCGTGGGCTGTGTGGCCTTCTTGCCAGAGGAATTCTGCTGTGCGGAGGAACAAGCGTGTGCGCATTTCCCAGCGGAACACGTTTGCCCATTGGTTCACGAGCAATGGGAGGTCGCGATATGAGTTGATCCAGTTGCGATATGTGTTCCAGATGATGGTTTCGCTGGTTGGACGAATGATGAGTTCTTCTTCAAGGCGAGCCTCAGGGTCAACTACCACACCCTGTCCGTCAGGATTGTTTTTGAGGCGGTAGTGAGTGACCACAGCACATTCTTTAGCAAAACCTTCCACGTGGTCGGCTTCCTTGCTGAGGAATGATTTTGGAATCAGCAATGGGAAATATGCGTTTTGAACACCGGTTTCTTTAAACATAGTGTCGAGTTGGTGTTGCATCTTTTCCCAAATTGCATAACCATAAGGCTTGATAACCATACAGCCACGCACAGCAGATTGCTCAGCGAGGTCGGCTTTGATTACAAGTTCGTTGTACCATTGAGAGTAGTTGTCGGCTCTCTTGGTTAAGTCTTTTAATTCTTTTGCCATTTCTTATTATTATGTTTTTATTTTCTTTTTTTGATAATCGTTTTGCCAGTCACTTTACCGCTTTTTGCTTGTTCCAGCATTTCCTCGCCAGGCACAATGTAGATTTCCAAACGGCGGTTTAATCGGCGTTTTTCCATAGAATTGTTGTCTTTGAGTGGCTGAATGTCGCCGAAAGCGTATGGCACCACCGATTGGGTGCTGCCGTTTGCATCAAACCAGTCGAACACCGAATTTACGCGGGCGCTGGTCAGGCGTGTTGAGTATTCGTGGGTGCCGGTGTTGTCGCTGTGCATCACCAGCAGCATTTTATACATTCCTGGAGTTTTGGTGAACTTCAGCAGTTTGCTAAGCGTGTCCTTGCTCTTGTTCATCAAAATGGTGTCGTTTGGGGCGAAAAGTTCATCGGCGGGAATGGTGACGATAATCACCTCGCCATTTCGCATCAGTTCCACTTCCAAATTGTTGTTGATGAGGTCGATGGCTTGCTTGTTCTGAAAATCCTGCACTCGCTGCGCTATATTATCTTTCACGATTGCTGGCGAGTTTACGTTTTCGTCAAAAGTCAGTTCATAGATATCAACCACTTTTTTCGCATCGCAAATGAAACAGGCGCAGATAGCCAGCAATGCGATGAGATAACGGATATGTTTATTGACTTTCATAGTCTTAATCGTCAAGAGTGTTTTCGTATGCTGTCTCTGCTTCCACGATTTCGGCAACATGGTCGAGGCTAATGGCATTGTCCTTGTCTTTTGCCAGTTGCTTCTTCACATAGGCGATAACCTTTTCGTTGTCGTCGTCGAAGTCTTCGTTTTCATCATACTTTTCGAAATATTCAAAAATGGTGTCAATCACCAGCAAAATGTCATCGTCGTCGTATTTTGCGATGTCTGGGTTCTCAACGTGGGCTTTAATGTAGTCAATAGCCTTATTTTCGTCAAATTCCATAGTTTGATGTATTTTGTTGTTTATAAATCCAATAATTCGTTGGGCACATCGAACTCTATCGTCTCGTTTTCGGTGTCGATGTCGACCACAAACTCGTCAACAGCGGGGACAAGCAGTTCCTTGTCGTCCACTTCAATGCGGAAAAGCACGTTGGCGGTGGAATCGTCCACGTCAACAATCTCCCCTACTGTGTCCTCGTTGATAATGGCTTTGTAGCCAATGAAGTAATCAATGGGCATTTCGTCGGAGTCGTAATCTTTCGCCAACTTGTCGAACTCATTTTTCTTCACGAAAATGGTTTTGTTCACCAGTAGAGTGGCTTCACTTTCGTTGTTGATACCGTCGATTTGCAGCAGCACAGTTTGTGCCGTTTTTCCACGCTTGGAACTTACGAAGAAAGGCACAAAAATACCGTCGATGTCGCTAACGAGGCACGAAAACTGCGACAGAATGTCGAGTTCGCAGTCTATCGTTGCCGAAATCTCGCCATTCACACCGTGAGGCTTGTTGTAAACGCCTATTTCTATGAGTTCGTCGCGTGTGATCATCGTGCTTTATTTTTTCTTTTTCTTTTTTGCTGTGGTTTTAGCGGCAACAGGTGCTTCTTTAAATTCGTGAAGCGCCTTCGTGTCGGCACTGATTTGGATTTTGCCCTTTGAGAAGAATGCTAAATCCTTGAAAATCTTGGCATCGTCCACATCTTCTTTGCTGATTTGGAAAATCAGTTTCTTCATGTGGTTGGCAATCAGCATCACCAAAGCGTCTCTTTCCTCGCCTTCAGGATATTCGCAAGCACGTTCAATCATTCGCTCAATGGTTTTGCCATAATGGCGAAATTTGATGTTCTCCAATTTGTAAGTCATTGGTTCAGGCTTGCTCTCCAAATTTTCCTCCTTCACGATTTCGCAAGGATAGTCGATGTCTAATTTGAAGTCGCTCATGATGGCCAAGTGGTCCCACAGTTTATGCTTGTAGTCGGCTTCATCGCGCAGGTGTGGAAACAAGTTGCCCATTGATCGGATAATGGAATAGGCGCACCTGGTGCGCTCTTCCCTATCCTCAATTTTGCAGCAGTAGTCCACCATCTGCTGAATATTGCGTCCGTATTCTGGCAGTGCCAGTTTCTTCAGTTGTGTATTGTAATCGAGCATATAAGTTTTGTTGTTGCAAAATTAAACTACAAAATTAACGATAAAAACTCAACTATTGAAATTAGAAAAGTTTTTTCTTTGATTTTGTGACCTGAAAATCTTTCAGGTAAAGAGGTGTGGAGTATGCCACATCAATGAAGTCACCCTCTCTGAAAGCCTTCTCCGAAAGTGCCATCATTGACAATGCCACAGGTTTCACACCCTCGATAAATTCTGCATTTGGGTGATTGATAACGCTTTTCACCTTGTCGGCACCATTGCCGCAGAACACCATATGGTGGTCGCGAAGCAGGTCAGCAAACGAGTTTTCGTCAATAATCATCGGTTGTGGTGCAAGTGTTTCTTGCAAGGCGTTGTTGTAAACTGCCGTGTAAACCTCCATTCGTCTTGCGTCGATCATCGGCACGAAAAGAGTGGATTCGTCGTCGAAGAAATGGGCAAACATTGTGGTCACGGTCAGGAGTTTGAGCGTGTTCACGCCAATGAGAGGAATATCCAATCCAAACGCCAGTCCCTTTGCTTCAGAGAGACCAATTCTCAAACCTGTGTAAGAACCAGGACCGATGCTCACCGCTATTGCGTCGAGTTTGATATCTCTGGATGTGGCATAGCGCATGATGTCTTGAATATATGCGCTCAGCAGGGTGGCGTGTGTTTGTCCCTCGTAATTTTCTCTGTGTTCGAGCACCTCCCCATTAGAGGTGAGTGCCACTGAGCAAACGCTTGTGGAAGTCTCGATATTTAGTATATTTGCCATGTGTCGTACTTTTTTCTCTGCAAAATTAACAAAAATCTTCCTTTTATTCCCTCTTTTACGAATATTAGCAGTAAATTTGCGTATAAATAAATTATAATACACAATGATTTTATCAATGACAGGGTTTGGCAAGGCTGTCAAAGTGATTAATAACAAGAAAATCACGGCTGAAGTCAAATCATTAAATAGTAAACAACTCGATTTGTCGGTTCGCTTGCCCCAGGGCTATCGTGCATTGGAACTTGACCTGCGTAATATGGTGGCTCATAAACTTAATCGCGGCAAGGTGGACTTGTATGTGTTTTGCGAGCCAATTGAAGGCGCAGCCTCTGTTAGCATTAACCTTTCAGTGTTGAAGCAATATAAGGCGCAACTTCAGGACATGGCTACAGAATTAGGCATTTCTGAACCAGAAGACTGGTATGCCACTCTACTCCGCTTGCCCGACGCGCTGAAAAGCGATGTGAACGTGTCGGAGGTGAGCGATGAAGAAATGGAGGCTGTGAAACAAGTGGTGGCAGAGGCACTCGATGGCTTGGTGGCTTTCCGTGTGCAGGAAGGCGCCCGACTTGAAACATTCTTCAAAGAAAAAATCGCAGCCATTCAAGATTTGCTCAACAGCGTAGAACCCTACGAGCACTCGCGTGTGGAGAAAATCAAGGCGCGCATCTACGAGTCGCTTCAGAAACTCGAAGGCGTGACTGTGGACAACAACCGCTTTGAGCAAGAATTGATTTTCTATATCGAGAAACTTGATATTACGGAAGAGAAAATCCGTCTGCAAAACCATCTCAACTATTTCTTGGCTACAATGGCCGACGGTGATAACCAAGGTAAAAAACTTGGATTTATCTCTCAGGAAATGGGACGTGAAATCAACACTACTGGCTCAAAAGCCAATCAGGCAGAACTTCAGAAGTTGGTAGTGGAGATGAAAGACCATTTGGAGCAAATCAAGGAACAGGTTCTTAACGTATTGTAAAAAATCAGAATGTCAGACATTAAATTAATCATATTATCTGCGCCATCAGGTTCTGGAAAATCAACCATCATCAGTCATATCATCGATGATGAGAAATTGAAGTTGGAATTCTCTATTTCAGCCACCACTCGTAGCCCTCGTGGTAATGAGAAGCACGGCAAAGAATACTACTTCCTTACTGAAGATGACTTCAAAGCACGTATCGCCAACAATGAGTTTGCCGAATACGAGGAAGTGTATGCCGGCAGATATTACGGCACACTTAAAAGCGAAATCCAACGTATCAATGCCGAGGGTAAGAATGCCATCATTGATGTGGATGTGGCTGGTGGCGTGAATGTGAAGAAGATTTATGGCGACCAGGCATTGTCGATTTTTGTGATGCCGCCAAGTGTGGAAGAACTGCGCCGCAGACTTGTAGGCCGTGCCACAGATTCGGAAGCCGACATTCAAAAACGCGTGGATAAGGCTGAATACGAAATGTCGTTTGCCCCTAAATATGATAAGGTGGTGGTGAACGACAACCTTGAAAAGGCTGTGGCTGAAGTGCGCGCATTAATCACCGAGTTCGTTACTAAATAACCATAGTCGAATGAAGATAGGAATTTTCGGCGGAACATTCAACCCCATTCACACCGGTCACGCTATCATTGCTAATTATGTGATTCAAAATTGTGGTTTGGATAGGCTTTGGCTGATGGTTTCGCCACTGAATCCCTTTAAGGTGGCTCAAGGTGAGCATCACGACACCGAACGCTTGCGTATGGTGGAAATGGTGTCGAGTAAGTTGGAGAATGTGGAAACATCTGGTTTTGAATTCAGTCTGCCACGTCCGTCTTACACTATCGACACGCTGAATGCGCTGCAAAGCAAATTTCCACAGCACGAGTTCTACCTTGTGATTGGCGCCGACAACTGGATGTCGTTCGACAAGTGGGACCGCTACGAAGAAATCTTGGAGAAATTCAAGGTGCTGGTTTATCCTCGCAGCGGATATGATACTGAGTTGCCCGCTCGCTTTGCGTCGAGTGTCACAATGATTGAGGCTCCGCTTGTGGAACTGTCGTCAACCGAGATAAGGGAAGGCTTGAAAATGATGAAGAATATGTCGTTTTATCTTCCCGACGATGTATATCGCTATATTTTGAAAAATAAAATATATTTACATGATGAGTGAACAAAAAAAACTTGCTCCCAATAGTCTTTCGTTTATTGCCTTGACAAATGAATTTTGCCAGGCGGTAGAACATGCAGAATCGGCTACCCGTGAAGATTTTCTTGCAAATATGCTGAAAATTCTGCCACGCATCTATATCATTGCACATGATTTGGAGCGCGACTTCACGTTCAGTGACTATAGCATTGAACCGTATCTCACGGAAGATGTGTATAATCAGGTGCGCGAGGTGATGAGCCGAGTTTTGGCAGAGGAAGATGTATATTTAGAGGTGTTTGTTGAAGATATGAAATATAGCGACACCCCTATAGCGTCGTCCATTAGCGAAAACCTTGCCGACTTGTATCAAGTGTTTTTCAATTTCATCGCCACTATCAAAGACGCGCCTACCGAGGCTCAGATTGAGTTGATAGGGCTTTGCAAATCTGATTTCCGCACTTACTGGGGGCAAACATTATGTAATGTGCTCCGCGCTATGCACGCTGCATACTATAATCCTTCCAACACTGATTTATAATCAATCCTTAAACACCTTCTGAATTATGGATAAACAAATAACATCTTTGCTTAACTTCATTGACAATAGTCCATGTAATTTCTATGCAGTAAATACAGCGAAAAAAATGCTCGAAGAAAATGGCTTCACTGAAAAGCTGCTTGGAAACGAAATAGAAGCAAAACCAGGTGAAAAGTTTTATTTCACCAAAAATGACTCAGCCATCTTTGCTTTTACAGTAGGTAAGAAACCTATTGCTGAAACTGGTTTGAAAATTGTAGCTGCTCACAGCGATTCGCCTTGTTTCCGTGTGAAGCCTCATGCCGAAATGCTTTGCGAAGGCGGAATCGTAAAATTAAATACAGAAGTGTATGGCGGACCAGTTCTCTACACTTGGTTCGACCGTCCACTCTCGTTGGCTGGCCGTGTGCTGCTCAAAGGCGAAGACGCTATGCACCCCATCACCCGATTGGTGAAAATTGATCGTCCGCTGTTCTCCATTTCACACTTGGCTATTCACTTCAATCGTCAAGTGAACGAAGGCAACAAAATCAGCAAGCAGAAAGACATGCTTCCTATCATTGCCAAGGTCACCGAAAAACTTGAAGCAGAAAACATGCTCCTTCGCCTTGTGGCTGAAGAATTGAATGTGGACATGGCAGCTATTCTCGATTTTGATTTGCTCGTTTACAATACTGAGAAATCTTGCACATTTGGCTTGCACGATGAGTTTATCTCCGCCGGTCGCCTCGACGACTTGAGCATGATGCACGCTGCTCTTGAGGCTATCGTAGATGTGAAAGATGAAGATGCTACCTGTGTGGCAGCCATTTTCGACAATGAGGAAACTGGCAGTGGCACAAAGCAAGGTGCTGGCTCACCTGTGCTCTCGAATGTGATTCAGCGCATGGTGGAAAGCCAGGGTGGCAATTACGATGCGTACTGTCGCGCTTTGGCTAAATCGTTCCTTGTGTCTGCCGACAATGCTCATGCGTTCCACCCCAACTACGCAGAAAAGTACGACCCAACCAATCACCCATCACTTGGATCTGGTCCATGTATCAAGATTAATGCCAACTGCAAGTATATGAGTGATGCCCATTCTGCCGCCATTTTCAAGGCACTTTGTGCAGAGGCTGGCTCGCCATGTCAGTATTTCGTGAACCACAGCGATGTGGCTGGTGGCTCTACTTTGGGCAACATTCTCACTGGTCAGATTGATATCCAGGGTGTGGACGTGGGCAATCCGCTCTTGGCTATGCACTCAGTGAGAGAAACCGGTTCGGTTGACGACCATATCAATATGATTAAGGTGTTTAAGCAATTCTTCAGTTAACACCTGTATCAATCCTTTTTTTACACAATTGAATACATTTAAATAATATAATAATATGATTGACGAAAAACTTTTGAAAGAAGTAACCGAAAAAGCTAATCAGTGGCTTGGCGAAGGTTACGATGAAGAGACAAAAGCCGAAGTTAAGAGAATGCTTGACAACGACGACAAGACCGACTTGGTGGAATCGTTCTACAAGAATCTTGAGTTTGGTACTGGTGGTCTGCGTGGCATTATGGGCGCTGGCTCAAACCGCATGAACATCTATACCGTGGGTGCTGCCACTCAAGGTCTTGCCAACTATCTTAAAGATGCGTTCAAGACACTTGGCCAAATCAAGGTGGTGGTAGGTCACGACGTGCGCAACAACAGCCGCAAGTTTGCAGAAACTGTAGCCAACATTTTCTCTGCCAACGGTATCAAGGTGTATCTTTTTGAAGATTGCCGCCCTACTCCAGAACTTTCTTACGCAGTTCGCTTGCTTGGTTGCCAAAGCGGTGTGAATATCACTGCTTCTCACAACCCAAAGGAATATAACGGTTACAAGGCATATTGGGACGATGGCGCACAGGTGGTTTCTCCACACGATGTGAACATTATCGACTATGTGAACCGCATTAAAGATGTGACAGAAATCAAATTTGAACCTAATCCTGAATTGATTCAAATTATTGGTGAAGACATCGACAACCAATACATTGAAGAAATTGCAAAACTTTCTTTGAGCCCAGAAATCATCAAGAAGCACAGCGATTTGAAGATTGTATATACTCCAATTCACGGTACCGGTAAGGTGTTGATACCTCGCTCACTCGAACGCTGGGGATTCCGCAACATTATTCACGTGCCAGAACAAGATGTTCAGAGTGGCGATTTCCCAACTGTGGATTCTCCAAACCCTGAAAACGCCTCTGCAATGGCTATGGCTATCAAGAAGGCTGAAGAAGTGGATGCCGACATCGTAATGGCTTCTGACCCTGATGCCGACCGTATTGGTTTGGTTTTGAAGAACACCAAGGGCAAATTTGAATTGGTGAACGGTAACCAAATCCAACTTATTTTCCACTACTATCTGCTTGCTCGCAATAAAGAACTCGGCAACCTCACAGGTAACGAGTACATCGTTAAGACTATTGTTACCACCGACTTGATTGCCAAGATTGCAGAAAAGCAAAACATGAAACTCTACGATTGCTACACCGGATTCAAGTGGATTGCTACTGTGATGCGTGAAAACGAAGGCAAGGCACGCTACCTCGGTGGTGGTGAAGAAAGCTACGGCTTCCTCGCTGAAGACTTCTGCCGCGATAAGGACTCTGTTTCGGCTATCTCATTGATGGCTGAAATCGCTGCATGGGCAAAGGAAAAGGGCATGACCATGAACGATATGCTCATTGACATCTACACCACTTATGGCTATAGCAAGGAACGCGGTATTTCAGTGGTTCGCACTGGTAAGTCGGGTGCTGAAGAAATTCAAGCAATGATGAAGAACTTCCGCGAAAACCCACAAAAGGAAATCGCTGGTTCTCCAGTAGTGAAGATTAGAGACTACCAACTCCTTCAAGAAAAGAATGTGCTCACAGGTGAAGTTAGCAAGTTGGATATGCCTTGCACTTCTAATGTGCTCCAATACTACACCGAAGATGGCACTAAGGTATCAATCCGTCCTTCAGGCACTGAACCAAAAATCAAGTTCTACCTTGAAGTGCACGACACTCTCGCTTGCGCTGCCGACTACGACGCAAAGAACGAATGGGCTGACGCAAAATTAGACACTATCTGCAAAGAATTAGGCATCGCTTAATCCTGACGCATATCACATAATAGCGAGGCAATCCCCACCACAGGATTGCCTCGCTCGCGTTTGTGTGTTTTTGGAAATGCGCAAGATGATGCAGAAAATTTTGAAGGTTTTATATGCATTATATCGCAGTATGGCGAAATTTGCTTAACAAAATCGGGGTGAATTGATGAGAATTATGTAAATTTGCATAAATTTATCCGATAATAATTTAAATATATATAGAAACATGTCTGAAAACGTACAAAAAACTCTGAGAGATTCAGCGGCACTGCGTTGGCTTGCTTTGATTCTCCTTGCAGGAGCCATGTTCTGCTCCTACATTTTCATGGACATCTTGTCGCCAATTCAAGACTTGATGGAGAATACCAAACAATGGACACCGAAAGCATTCGGTACGATGCAAGGTTCGGAAACCTTCCTTAATGTGTTTGTGTTCTTCTTGATTTTTGCAGGTATTATCCTCGACAAGATGGGTGTTCGCTTCACTGCCATTCTGTCGGGTGCTGTGATGCTGGTAGGTGCTTCCATTAACTGGTATGCGCTTACTGATATGTTTGCAGGAAGCAACCTTGAAGTATGGTTTAACGAACATTTGAACTACATTCCTGGTTTTGACGAACTGGGCGTGTCGCCTTTCTATAAAGGAATGCCCGCATCTGCTAAGTTCTCCGCTATCGGCTTTATGATTTTCGGCTGTGGTGTGGAAATGGCAGGTATAACCGTTTCTCGTGGTATCGTGAAGTGGTTTAAGGGTCGCGAAATGGCTCTCGCAATGGGCTCTGAAATGGCTCTCGCTCGCTTGGGTGTGGCCACTTGTATGATTTTCTCACCAATGTTTGCTCGCCTTGGTGGTGAGGTTTCGGTTTCTCGCTCGGTGGCATTTGGTGTGGTGCTTCTGATGATTGCTTTGATTATGTTTATTGTGTATGCATTCATGGATAAGAAACTCGACTCACAAACTGGCGAGGCAGAAGAAAAAGACGATCCATTCAAACTCAGCGACCTCGGCAAGATTCTTACCGATAGCGGTTTCTGGTTGGTGGCATTGCTCTGCGTGCTTTACTACTCTGCTATTTTCCCATTCCAGAAATATGCTGTGAACATGCTTCAGTGCAACCTTGTGTTCCATCAAGTAGATCCATCTTCAATTTGGGCTTCAAACACCATCACTATTATCCAATACGTGATTATGCTCGTGGTGGCAGCATGTGCTTTCGCAAGCAACTTCTCTAAGAACAAAGTGGCAAAATACGGATTGATGGGTGCTGCTATTGTGGCTTTGGTAGTGTTCTGCTATATGGGTTACATGCGTCAGAGTGCCGAAACAGTGTTTGCCGTATTCCCACTTTTGGCAGTGGGCATCACTCCTGTTCTTGGCAATTATGTTGACCACAAGGGTAAGGCAGCAACCATGCTTGTGCTTGGATCGCTTCTCTTGATTGCTTGCCACCTTACTTTCGCTTTTGTGCTTCCTGCATTTAAGGGCAGCGAAGTGGGCGGTATTATCGTGGCTTACATCACTATCCTTGTGCTTGGTGCCAGTTTCTCGCTCGTGCCAGCATCTTTGTGGCCAAGTGTGCCAAAATTGGTTGACGAAAAGATTATTGGTAGTGCTTACGCTTTGATTTTCTGGATTCAGAACATCGGTTTGTGGCTCTTCCCTCTCCTTATCGGTAAGGTGCTTGGTGCCACAAACCCAGGTGTTAAAGATCCACACAAATACGACTACACCGTTCCGCTGGTAATGCTTGCCGGCTTGGGCGTGGCTGCTCTTATTCTTGGTCTTGTGCTCAAGGTGGTTGACAAGAAGAAAGGTCTTGGCCTTGAAGAGCCAAATATTAAGTAATATTGAATAACTCTCATAATGGGGCGTACATTCTTCAGATTATTGCTGATGTATGCCCCATTTTCTTATAGAAATGACTCAAACTATTCACAGAAAATTAAACGAATCATCTGCCGCCCGCTGGACGGTGCTCTTTATCGTGTCGGTGGTGATGATGATGGGTTATGTGGTGGCGAAGGAAATGTCGCCACTTCAATACTTCCTGGAGTTGCCACAATCTGAAGGCGGCCTCGGCTGGAGCAGCAGTGAATTTGGCTTGTTTATCGGTTCGCGCGGTTTCTTCAACGTGTATTTGCTCATGCTCTTTGTGAGCGGTGTGATTCTCGATAAAACAGGCGTGCGATTTGCAGGTATGCTGTCGTGTGTGCTGATGCTTGTGGGCACGGCTATCGACTACTATGCTATAGTCATAGCGTCGCCTGTTCCTGCCACAGAAGTCACTTTCCCCACTCTCGGACTCGATCACACCATGGTGAAGGACCAAGTGCTGATGTCGGCATTCGGTTTTGCCGTTTTTGGCATTGGCTACGAACTTTGCGGCATCACCGTTTCAAAGGTGATTGTTAAGTGGTTCTCTGGCAAGGAAATGGCGTTGGCAATGGGTATTCAAGTGGCGTTTGCGCGTCTTGGCACGGCTTTAGCACTGCTTGGTGGTCCGGTTTTGGCAAATTATTATCAGCTCTCTACCCCTATTCTTGTAGGCCTGTTCAGCGTAGGCTTGGCTGTGGTGATTTATCTGATTTATTGCGCCATGGACCGCAAACTCGACAAGGCTTCGGTTACCGACAACAAAGAAGAAAAGAAAGCGGAGAAATTCAGTTTTAAAGGATTGCTCACCACACTTCGCAGGCCTGGATTTTGGCTAATCACGCTGTTGTGTATGCTGTATTACTCGGCCCTCTATCCATTCCTCGATTTTGCCACAAAGTTGATGATTACAAAATATGGGGTAAGCCCTGGTTGGGCTGGTGGCATTTCTTCAATATTGCCATTCACTTCCATTATCTTGACACCTCTGTTTGGCGGTGTTTACGACGGTGTGGGCAAGGGCGCCAGCATTATGATTTTGGGTACTGCCATGCTCACGGTGGTGCTGATGGTATTTGCTCTCCCGCTTCACTCCAGCTTGCTTGCTGTGGCATTGATGCTCATTTTGGGTGTGGCATTCTCTTTGTTGCCCAGTGTGTTGTGGCCTGCTGTTCCAAAGATTGTGCCGGAGCAACAATTAGGTTCGGCATATTCAATCATCTACTATATTCAAAACATTGGTTTGATGCTTGTGCCTATCATCATTGGCAACGTGCTGGATAAAAACACTGTGAATGGCGTGGTTGATTACACTGCCGCCATGTGGGTGTTCTCTGCTATTGGGGCAATGGCGATTGTGGTGTCGGCATTCCTCCTTGTGCTGGATAAGAAATACCACTACGGTCTCCAGTCGCCAAATGTGAAATATTGATATAAGATGTAATATCCGATAGAAATGAAAGAAGACCGACATTGCAATCGGTCTTCTTTCAATTTTTTATGCTTGTTGTAACATTTGCATGGCTTCGGGGCGACCTGAATTGATGAGGTCGGGGAAGTGGGAGTCGCTGTTGATGAGCACCGGTACATCATATTTCTTCAGCAGTTTGAAATATTGCTGATGTGGGAACATTCGTTGGTCGGTAATCCATTTCTTTGTGTTGATTTCAATTATCAGCCCATTATCCATAATGGCTTCAAACAGGTCGGTCGCCAATTTGTTGTACCAAGGTTCGTGGTCGATGCCGGGCTGGAACAGGCTGCCGTTGTGCCCGATTTTGTCGAAATGCCCTATGATGTCGAAACCACCTTTCTCCACCATGTCGGTTGATTGCTTGTAGAACGAACGAATCACACGCTCAATATCGTTGTTGAAGTAGCGCTCCATCTTCATCTTGAAATTATCGAAATCGCCATCAATATCCACATATTCATCGCTCACAAACGATGGAATGAAATGAACAGAACCGATGCGATAGTCGAGAGGCATTTCTTGGAAATATGGGATTGACGGTCCCCAATCGTCAAGGTAGTCAATTTCCATAGAGGTGAAAATACGGATTTGCTGACCATATTGTGCTTTCAGCCTATTCATTTCTGCCAAGTAGTCACCTACCTTTTCTTTCGCCATATTGCATGGTGAGAAAAATGGGATTGGAGAGTGTGGGCTCACGCCATAGTGAGTAAAGTCCATCTTGATAGCCTCTTTGATGAAGTCCTCGATAGGCGCATGTCCATCGCAATAAGGGCTATGGCTATGGAAATTATATAATTTGCTCTCTTTTGCTATTCGCTTAAAATCAATCATGATTAAAACATCTTTTCTAATTGGTCATTGCTAAGGACCGAGATAATCGTTTTGCCGTCGGGCGTGTAGTTTGGATTAGGCAAACACAGGAGTTTCGATAGCAGCGTGTCCATTTCCTCTTGAAGCATCGTTTTGCCGTAAGGAATGGCGGCAGATTTTGCCACACGCAATGCGATGCTCTCATACACCTTGGTGGTGATGCTTGTGCCACCCATGCTCACCTCGTCAATCACCTGAAGAATGGTGTCTTTGATGTTGACATTCTCCATACCTGCTGGCACAGCGTTAATTGACCAGTCGTTGCCGCTGAGTTGCGCAAGGTTGAAACCAATCTTTTCCATTTCAGGTTCCAGCTCCTTGAGTATGATATTTTGCGAGGTGGTTAATTGAAGCACTTCGGGGAACAGCACACGCTGCGAACTGATGGTAGTGGTATCAAGTTGCTTGATATACTGCTCGAAAAGCACCCTGACGTGAGCACGGTGCTGGTCAACAATCATCAGGCCCGATTTGATGGGTGACAGAATGTATCGCCCTTTCATTTGCATACACATAGCCGACGACATGTCGGGTGTGATGATTTCAGCCTGCACACCATTGTTCACTGGTTCCACATCTCCGAAATCAGAGAACGAATCCTCCACATCTTGCTCGGTAATAGATGCGATGCCCTCCTGTTTGCCTTTCTCAAAGTTTTGATAGAGTTTTTCCCAATCAGGCAGAGGGTTGGATGAGTAGCCACCAAAACTGCCTGCGCTTTGTGGGTGGTATGATGAGCCACCGCCAGCGCTGCTTTTGCTTTGTGGCTTAAATGGGTTGTAGGTTGGATCAACGCCATCTTCCGGTGCCGTAACCACGGTATGGTCGTTGAACGCCGGGATTTCAGGCGCATCGATGGTGTCGAAATCAATTTGTGGAACAGCGCTGAATCGTCCGAGCGATTCTTTCACGGCAGCCGCGAGAATTTGCCAAATAGGCAATTCGTTCTCAAATTTGATTTCTGTTTTTGTAGGGTGTATATTTACGTCAATACTTTCTGGATCTACGGAGAAATTCAGGAAGTAGTTGGGTTGTTCATCGTCGGGGATAAGTTCGCTGTAGCTCGACATGATAGCCTTGTGGAAATAAGGGTGGCGCATAAATCTGCCGTTCACAAAGAGGAACTGCAAAAAATTGCGCTTTCGTGCTCCTTCGGGCTTGCTTACGAAACCGGTGATACGCACAAGCGAGGTGTCGGTGTTGAGCGGCACAAGTTGTTGGTCAACTTTCGCTCCCCACAGCGAAGCGATGCGTTGCTTAAACGAGCCTCCTGAAAATTTGTTGAGCAGTTTGTCGTTGTTGGTTAGAGAGAAATCCACATGGTGGTTCACCAAAGCCAATTTCTCGTACTCCTTAATGATATTGCTCAGTTCCACCTGATTGCTCTTCAAGAACTTTCTGCGTGCAGGCACGTTGAAGAAAATGTTTTTAATCATGAAGTTGGAACCTTCGGGGCACATATCTGGTTCTTGACTTTCGCATTTAGATGCGTTAATCATAATTTTTGTGCCAAGTTGTGCTCCTTTAGCCCTTGTGCGGAGTTCCACCTGAGCGATTGCCGCTATTGATGCCAATGCCTCGCCACGGAATCCCATCGTTTGCAGAGAGAACAGGTCTTCTGCTTTCGAGATTTTCGATGTGCTGTGACGCTCGAAAGCCAATCGGGCATCGGTATCGCTCATACCCTTACCGTTGTCAATCACTTGTATGAGTGTTCTTCCTGCATCTTTCAACACGATTTGAATGCTTGTGGCTCCTGCATCGATGGCATTTTCCACAAGCTCCTTAATCACAGAGGCTGGGCGCTGTATCACCTCACCTGCCGCAATCTGGTTTGCTACTGAATCTGGAAGTAATTTTATAATATCACTCATTGTTTACGGGTAAAGATTTTGTTTCTTGTGTGTTGTTGTCTTCGTATTTGTCGTCGTCGTCCTTTGGTTGCTCTTCCACTTTGGGTTTGAGTATTTCGTAAGGCTGGCTAATCATTTCACGCATCATTTCAGAAATATTCAGCACCTCGTAGGGACTTTTTGGACGCAAGTCGTCGAACCACTGATATTCGTCAAGTTTGAGTTGCGACTTTCGTGCAAGATAAAGCGGAATGACTGTGCCACTCACTTCAGGCCACATCTTCACTTTCTCCACTTCTTGTTTTTCTTTCAAATCGAGCGAGAGGAAGCCGCTTTCAGTTCTCACGCATTTATTGTAAGTGGAATCGTTCTCCATCGGGAAGAAAAGCGTTTTCGCATTACCCACGATGTCGGCGTGGCGAAGTTCGTTTCTGGAGGATTCGGTGCCATCGTCGTAATAATCGGTAACTTTCTCAAAATACGCTTTCAGATATTTACCGTAGATTTGATTGTAGTAGATTTCACCGAGGTGCTCCACAATCAAGCCCTTGTTGGGAATGGTAGCCCAATCCACCGAACTGCTGTCGCGCATGTGCACGTTGATTTCGTTGTCGCTCGAAATTTGGCGTTCGCCACTCCATACCACAGGGTGGTTGTAGAGGTTGAGGATAGAGTCGCGCTGCGCAAACGAGAGGTGACCGCAAATGCCTTGCACGTCCTTACGATAGAATTTCACGCCGCCAGTAGCAGTAAGCACCCTGTTTTTGTCGGGCTCTTGGATTGTGGTGATTGTGTCGCCGTGGAAGAACAAAGTGTCGGAGCGCTCGCCTGTTTTGGCATTCTCCTTATTGTAGATGCGTGCCAACGCCTTGTCTGTAGCGTAGCTCACATGGGTAGTCTCGTTGTGATAGCCATATCCGCCTGTGAGAATGGCGTGGTGCTTTGGGTCATTCACCGTCACATTGCCAATTGCTGTGCCTTCGCCAGTGTGCCTGTCGTAATGAATGCTGTCGCCTTCAAGTGTGCGGTCGTCCTTTGCAAAGAGTTTTGGTTGCACCCCATTTTTCACATAAAGGTTGGCTTTTTCGGTGGCAGTGTTGTAGTCGCCATTCGATGTGATGATTTTGTTTTCATCGGAAGTGATTTCTGCCTCTTCCACCAGTTTTGCAATATTTGTTCGGGTGTTGTAAAGAAGTTTGTTGGTATGAATCACATAATTGTCGCGGCTGTTCACCAAATCCACATTGTTGGTAAACACGGCATTGTCGGTGTTGAAATTGTATTCACCCACAATGGAAGTGAGTACGTTTTTCGGGTCTTCCAACCTACCGTTGGAGGTGTATTTGCCGGTATTGCTTGGCACGTAATAGTCGATGGCCTGGCTGGTGAGCGTGCGATTATCCTTAGTGATGCTCACGTTGCCAATCAGGTTCATCACCTCTTTTGCACCGTTGTAGTGAAGTTGGTCGGCTCTGCCGCTTAAATTGTCGGCGCGTTCCATTCTCACATTGCCGAAAGCGTCGATTGAATTGATTTGGTCGTAATAGTGTGCGCTGTCGCAATACAGGTGCATATCCCCTCTCGAAAATTCAATGTTGCCCATCAAAAGAATGTAGGATTCCAATGGATTCTCCACGGGAGCAGAAAGCATAGAGTCGGCACGTTCCAAAAACACCTTGTTGGCTTGGTATCTGTTGGCTTCTGGAATTTCCGGCTCAAACTTCTTTACGCTCTTGTGTGTTCTTTTTTGAGCAAAAGTTTCAAAAGCATATATGCCGATAAAAAGAGTCAAAAGGCATAAGATGCATTTTGCAGCCTTATGCCCTGATTGTGAGATATGTGGATTTTTGTTCACCTATATCAGTTTATTGTTTTCGCCAGTTGTATTTAAATTCACAGTTACGCCAGCCTTCGCTGATGTGAACGTAAGTCTTTTTCTGCTTTTCCTTCACCCATTCATCAATGATTTCAGCTTTTCGCTTATTCTCATACATGTCTTTAAGCACTTGGAAGTCTTCAGCGAGGTCGGCTTTGTGTGCCTCAATTCTTCTCACGAGCTTCACCATTGCCACTTGCTGGCGGTTGTTGCTTTTGTTGATGGCTATGAAAGGTTCTGAAATTTCGCCAACTTGAAGTTTGTCCACCACCTTGCCAATTTCATCAGGCAGGTCGGCCATCTCAAAGAGAGTGGTGTGGGTTTGTGGATTCATCATCAAGCCCTTGTTGTTGCGAGAGTCCTTATCTTGCGACACATAGAGAGCGGCTTGCTCAAATGTGTATTTATTTGCGAGAATATCTTTGCGGAGAGAGTCGAGCTTCACCACGGCAGAATCGAGATCTTTTTGATTCACCTTTGGTTTGAGAAGAATGTGGCGTGTGTTGATGCGGTCGCCACGCTTTTCAATCAGCTGAATGATGTGATAGCCAAATTCTGTTTCAACAATCTTGCTCACCTTCTTAGGGTCGTTGAGGTTGAAAGCCACATTTGCATATTCAGGAACAAGGTCGTTGCGGCTCTTGAAACCGATTTCACCACCACTCATTGCAGAGCCGTCTTCCGAGTAAAGGAGAGCGAGAGTTGAGAAATCGCTTTCACCATTATTGACGCGCTGTGCGTAATCGCGCAGACGTGACTTCACCTCGTCGATTTCCTGCTGTGGAATGATTGGGTTGATGGTGATGATTTCCACCTCCACCTGCTTTTGAATGAGAGGAAGTGAATCTTTTGGAATAGAGTTGTAGAATTTGCGCACATCAGAAGGTGTGGCCTTCACATTTTTAGTGAGGCTGCTTTGTACCTGCTGAATGGTGTATTGGTCGCGAACGGTGTTCATCAGCTGTTCGCGGATTTCAGGAATTGGTTTTCTGAAATATTCTTCAACTTTCTCCTTTGAGCCAAGATTAGCGATGAAATAGTTGATGCGCGCGTCCACGCTTTGCTGTACAGTGGAATTGGGCACTTCTATTGTGTCGATTTTCGCTTGATGCAAAAATAACTTATCAATGGCTATTTGTTCAGGAATCACGCAATATGGATTACCGTCAATGGGAGTGCGTTCGTATTGAAGTTGCTGATATTGCTCTTCAATATCAGATTTGTAGATAGCTTCGTCACCGACAATCCATGCCACTTCTTCAGCGATATTGTTTTGTGCAGTCATCAGATAGCCCATCGCTGTCAAAAATAGGCTAATTGTAAGGAGTCTTAATTTCACTGTTATCGTTTTTTTGTTAATAATCTGTTTTATGATGCTTATAAGCCGCTACTACAGCATATAAATTAAATGCAAATTTCATAAAATTTCATCACATAGCAAAACAATTTATTTTAATTATCATTAAAAGAATAACCGATTTCACGCAATGTGTATATAAAAAAAATCTCTTTATCGTGGTGATGCGATAAAGAGATTTAATATTCATGTTAGAAACTTAGTGTTTCTTATGGCTTTACGAGTTTCAATACATTCTTGTTGATCTTGGCTGGATACTTCTTTTTGAGTTCGCTGAGCCAAGCCTGTTCAAGTTCGTCTTGATAGTCGGAAGTTACGAGCCCTTTCACATCGGCAACACTTTCAGGTTGGGCAATTACGCCGCCTTCGAGAACAAATGCGATAGGATATTTCTCATTGCCAGTCTTTTCTGTGCCTTTGAATATCACTGAATCAACCAACTCGTTTTCGCCTTGTGCAAAGAGCATTCTTTCCATCTTTATGTTGCTTGAGAATGTCTTGTGAAGAGTGGTGGTCAAAGTGTCTTTGCCGAGAGTAGGAATCATTGCCTTCACTGCTTGGGCGATTGAGTCGCTTTTTGCAGAGAGAATGATACCCTTGAAGTGAGGTTTTGTCCAGTTGTATTTCTCTCGGTGTGCCTCAAAGTAGTTCTTCAAACCAGTAGTGTCTTTTGCAGCACCGTCCCACACCTTCTTGTTGCTGATTTCAAACAAGAGCATACCGTCGCGATACTCGTTAATGAGATTGCGGTATTCTGCGTTGTCGTTAATCAGATTGTCGATGTAGTATTGCATGATTTCCTTGCTTGCGTATGGCTCGATTTGAGCAGCAATGTTGCCAGCAGCGGATTCGATGTCGTACTTAGCCTTAGGATTCACTCTTTTTGCGAGAACAGATGCAGGCACTTTGTTGTTTGCAAAAGTGAAAATTACAAAGTTCGACTTAGCAAGCACATCGCTCACAAAAGCCGAGTCGTATTGACCGTGCTTCTTCAACTCTTTAATGAGGTAAGAGCGGAATTTTGCGTCGTTGTTCTTGTAGTTGTACTGCTTCTTGATTTCTTCCAACTTTTGGTTGCGAGCCATTTGGCTGCGCTCGTCGTAAGCGATTGCGCGCTTGATTGAAGGCAAAGCCTCTTCAAATGAAGGAATCCCCTTGTGGCCGAGTTTCTTCACAATGTGGTAGCCATATTGTGATTCGAAAGGTTCAGAAATCTGACCATCTTCAAGTTCGAATGAAACCTTTTCAAAAGAAGGAACCATACGGTTGACACCGAACCAAGGCAATTTTCCGCCATTTCTTGCAGAACCCTTGTCTTCGCTGTACTTCTTGGCCATTTCTTCGAAGTTAGCACCGTTTTTTACTGAATCGTAAAGTTCCTCAATTCTTGTTTTAACCACAGCCTTTGCAGAATCGTCGAGGTTGCGGGTCATAAGCATGATGTGCTCCACTTCCACTTGACCTGGGTCTTGACGCTTGCCGTTCACACGAATAAGGTGGTTACCGAAGTCGGTGCGGAAAGGTTTGCTAATCTGACCGATAGGTGTTGTGTAAGCCACCATTTCCCAACCGTATGGGTAAATGCCCGACGCAGTAAAGCCGTAGTGACCTGCATTGCGTGTGACTGCTGGGTCGATAGAAAATTTCTTTGCGAGTTCGCCCCAGTCTTCGCCCTTGATTACACATGTGCGAATGCTGTCGAGGCGTGCAAGAATCTCGTTGTTTTCTTTGGAGTCCTTGCCGAGAGGAAGCATGATGTGGTCGAGGTCCACATTAGTTTTCATTCTTTCGTATGCCTCTTTTTCAAGACGCACATTCACAGTGGTGTCTTCAAGGAAATCCTTAACCATGCCTTCTTTGTAGCCGTTGTATTCAGCCAAGAATGATTTGAGAGTGTCAACACCTTCTGCTTCAGCATCAGCCACTTTTTGCTTGTAGGTAACGAAGCGGTCAACATACTGGTCGAGAGTTTCTTTCTCAACTTGCTGTTGGTTGTTCTTTTTGTATAGATATTCAAACTCCGAGAGATGAATGTCCTTTCCGTTAATGGTCATCAACACAGGGTCTTTTGCTGCAAAAACTAAGCAAACGCCACCTATGAGTGCGCCAATCATCAATTTAATTTTCATAGTTTTAAAAATAATTCAAATTGTTATTATAAATATAATAACGAAATTCAGTTCTGATTATTGTAATCAATTAGAAGTTCTTAATTATCCGCGGCTGTAGTTAGGCGCTTCGCTGGTGATTGCCACATCGTGTGGGTGGCTTTCTGCTACACCGGCATTTGTGATTTTAACGAATTGAGCCTGATGGAGTTTTTCAATGTTTTCAGCGCCACAATACCCCATACCTGCGCGAAGACCGCCGAGCATTTGATATGCCACTTCGTAAAGTGTGCCCTTGTATGGCACGCGAGCAGCGATACCTTCTGGAACGAGTTTCTTGCTGTCGGTGATATTGTTTTGGAAATAACGGTCTTTTGAGCCTTTTTCCATGGCTTCGAGCGACCCCATGCCACGATATGATTTGTACTTTCTGCCGTTGAAGATGATGGTGTCGCCAGGAGATTCTTCCACACCTGCAAACATACCGCCGAGCATCACAGAATATGCGCCAGCAGCGAGAGCCTTCACAATGTCGCCAGAATAGCGGATGCCACCATCGGCAATCAATGGAACGCCAGTTCCTTCGAGGGCTTTAGCCACATCGTAAACCGCGCTTAATTGTGGAACACCGATACCGGCAATGATACGGGTAGTGCAGATAGAACCAGGACCGATACCCACTTTCACACCATCAGCACCATTTTCCACGAGGAATTTAGCAGCTTCGCCAGTAGCGATATTGCCCACCACTACATCAATTTGCGGGAAAGAGCGCTTCACTTGTTGAAGAACTTCTACTACACCCTTAGTGTGACCGTGTGCAGTGTCGATAACGATAGCGTCAACGCCCGCTTCTACAAGTGCTTCTGCTCTTTTGAGGCTGTCGCCAGTCACACCGATACCGGCTGCCACACGCAGACGGCCGAGCGCGTCTTTGCAGGCATTTGGCTTGTCTTTGGCTTTGGTGATGTCCTTGTAAGTGACCAAACCGATGAGTTTGCCATCTTTGTCAACTACGGGGAGTTTTTCAATTTTGTGAGTTTGGAGAATGTCGGCAGCTTCGTCGAGGTTGGTTGATGAAGATGTGGTCACCAAATGGTCGCTTGTCATTACCTCGTCGATTTTGCGTTCCACATTCTTTTCAAATCGCAAATCGCGGTTGGTGACGATACCCACAAGTTTCTTGTTTTCGTCAACTACGGGAATGCCGCCAATATGGTACTCACTCATGATGTTGAGAGCATCGATTACCCTTGAGCCACGCTTAATGGTCACGGGGTCGTAAATCATACCGTTTTCTGCACGTTTTACGGTGTGCACTTGGCGCGCTTGCTCCTCAATGCTCATGTTTTTGTGAATCACACCAATACCACCTTCGCGAGCAATAGCAATAGCTAACGCCGCTTCAGTTACGGTGTCCATTGCTGCGGAAATCAGCGGAACATTGAGGGTGATGTTACGGGAGAACTTGGTTTGAAGATTTACATCTTTGGGTAATACTTCAGAATACGCTGGAATCAGCAGGACATCATCAAAGGTGAGTCCGTCCATTTTTACACGATCTGCAATAAATGACATATATTTTGAGTTTAAATAATTCCCTAAGAGATAATGCGTACTAATAAGTACTTGCTCACTTATTGCACACAAAATTACTAATTTTTAATGGCTTTTCACAAAAAAATCAGGCAAAAAATTCTTAAAAGATAATTTTGCCTGATCTGGTTTGTGCGCACACATATTATATGATAGGTGTGAATGGCTTTGTTAATTAGCCAGTTCGCTAGTGAATTTAATGCGCACCAGTCTGATTTCATCTTCCGTGTACTCTGAACCCAACTCTTCGAGGGCTTCGTGCATGTTGTCGGTTTCGCTTTCCATAAAGTATTGGAAAATGTCGTCAACGTGGTCATCGTCCATTATTTCGTTCAGATAGTAGTTGATGTTGAGCTTCGTGCCAGAATATACGATGGCTTCAAGTTCTTCCAGCAACTCATCGAACGACAAGTGGTTGGATTCCGCGATGGAATCAAGGTCCACTTTGTGGTCGATAGCTTTAATGATGCCGATTTTCAACTTGCTCTTGTTGGCTTTAGAACGAACGCGGATATCCTCTGGACGCTCAATGTCGTTCTCTTCCACATATTTCTTGATGACATCAACAAACTCCTTGCCATATCGCTTCGCTTTTCCCTCTCCCACTCCCTTCATGGTCTTCAACTCATCGAGGGTGATGGGATAGAGAGTGCACATATCTTCCAGCGTGGGCTCTTGGAAAATCACGTAAGGCGGCACGTTGAGTTTGTCGGATATTTTCTTTCTCAAATCCGTGAGAATGTGGTGCAACTGTGGGTCAAGCACATTTGCGGTGGTGTTGAGAATTGCCACATTTTCCGTTTCGGAGAAATCTCTATCGAGAACGATGTGGAATTTCTCTTTACTTTTGAGGAAATCCAGCCCCTTCTGCGTCACTCGCAATATGCGGTTGTTGTCGATGTCGCTCTCAATATATCCATACACGCGAGCTTGATAGATGACTGCTTTGAGGAACTTGTCGTCGCGGTTAGTGATAGCGCCAAACTCATCGTAGGTGTCGAGCTTAAATTCTACGATTTCCTTCGTCTTTATGCCCAACACGAAGTTGATGATGTCGTTGGGCTTGTATTTGCCTTTCAGCACCAGAATGGCTTCGAGCAGCGCACGCAGTTCCTCGCTTGCGTTTTCTTGCTTCTTTGGGAAGAGGCAGTTGTCGCAACATTTGCAGTTGGGCTCAGTATATTCTTCGCCAAAGTATTTCAGTAGCGTTTTTCGGCGACAAATCGACGATTCTGCATATTGGGCAGTCTCGGCAAGGAGCAGTTTACCGATTTCCTGCTCGCTTACGGGTTTGCCTTGAATGAACTTCTGCAACTTCAGCAAATCCTTCTTGGCATAGAATGTGATGCTTCTGCCCTCTCCACCGTCGCGGCCAGCGCGTCCGGTTTCCTGATAGTAGCCCTCCAGACTCTTGGGAATGTCGTAGTGGATAACAAATCTCACATCGGGCTTGTCGATGCCCATTCCAAAAGCGATTGTGGCAACAATCACCTGCACATCGTCTTTCAGAAACTCGTCTTGATTCTCCGACCTCACAGCACTTTCCATGCCTGCATGGTAAGGGAGCGCCTTGATGTCGTTCACATTGAGCAATTCAGCCAATTCTTCCACCTTTTTTCTACTCAGACAGTAGATGATGCCCGATTTACCCTTCATGCTTTTGATGAAGCGGATAATTTCCTTATCCACATTCTCGGTTTTTGGCCGCACCTCGTAGTAAAGGTTCGGGCGGTTGAACGACGACTTGAACACCTTGCCATTGGCGATGTCGAGGTTCTTCATAATGTCGTGCTGAACCTTTGGCGTGGCTGTGGCGGTGAGCGCAATGATTGGCCTTCTGCCAATCTGCTCAATATTTTGTCGGATGTTTCTATATTCTGTGCGAAAATCATGTCCCCACTCCGAGATACAGTGTGCTTCATCTACTGCGTAGAACGAAATTTTCACACTTCTGAGAAACTCGATGTTCTCTTTCTTTGTGAACGATTCGGGAGCAACATACAGGAGTTTGGTTTTGCCTGAATACACATCTTCTTTCACCTGGTCGATTGCCTGACGGTTGAGCGTGGAATTTAGGAAGTGTGCTATACTGTCGTCTTCGCTGAAATGTCGCATTGCGTCAACTTGGTTTTTCATCAATGCGATAAGTGGCGATATGACAATAGCGGTTCCTTCCATCATTAATGAGGGAAGCTGGTAGCATAGTGATTTTCCTCCGCCAGTTGGCATCAAAACAAATGAGTCGTTTTCAGAAAGGAGGTTAAGAATAATCTCTTCTTGGTTTCCTTTGAAGGTGTCGAACCCAAAATGCTTTTTTAATTCTTCTGTGACTTTTTTAATATCAGGCATAGTGATTTTGGTAAAAAGGCTTTATTACAACACAAATTTAATAAAATAGAATGGGGCAAACAAATTTTTTTGCGATTTGTTTGCCCCATAAAATGGTTTTTTGTTAAAAAATATTATTTTGCGTCCTTTAATATTTCAAAATTCGACTTTTCAAGTTGCTCTTTGGCGTAGTCGAGCGTCACAGTGTACTTCTTCGCCTTCGATGATGGTACCTCGTACATAGCCTCGGTCATGATAGTCTCAAATAGAGAGCGAAGACCGCGGGCACCAAGTTTGTATTCCACAGCTTTGCTCACGATGTAGTCGAGCACGCTGTCTTCGACTTCCAGTTCCACACCGTCCATCTTAAAGAGCTTTTCGTATTGCTTGGTGATAGCGTTTTTTGGCTCAGTAAGAATGCGGCGCAATGCCTCGTTGTCGAGTGGTTCCAAATTGGTGAGCACTGGCAGACGGCCAATGATTTCTGGAATCAGACCGAACGAGCGAAGGTCTTGTGGAGCCACGAAGTGCAACAGGCGGTTTTGTTCCAAGCGGCGGAACTTGCTGTCGGTTCCGAAACCTACAACCTGTGTGTTGAGGCGCTGAGCAATCTTGCGCTCGATGCCTTCGAAGGCGCCACCGCAGATAAACAGAATGTTTTTGGTGTCGACAGGAATCAACTTTTGTTCGGGGTGCTTGCGTCCGCCTTGTGGTGGCACATTCACAACAGAGCCTTCCAAAAGTTTCAACAGACCTTGCTGAACACCTTCACCACTCACATCGCGAGTGATGGAAGGATTGTCGCCTTTTCTTGCAATTTTGTCAATCTCATCAATAAACACGATACCTCTTTCGGCTTCCTTCAAGTTGTAGTCGCAAGCCTGAAGAAGTCGCACCAGAAGGCTCTCGATGTCTTCGCCCACATAACCAGCCTCGGTAAGCACAGTGGCATCAACGATTGCGAAAGGCACTTTCAAGAGCTTTGCAATGGTCTTTGCAAGAAGTGTTTTACCCGTACCTGTAGGGCCAACGATAATGATGTTCGACTTCTCGATTTCCACATCATCGTCAGTCTTTTCCTGAACCAATCGCTTGTAGTGATTGTAAACAGCCACCGAAAGATATTTCTTCGCGTCGTCTTGACCGATAACGTATTCGTCGAGATATTCTTTGATTTCGCTTGGCTTAGGGAGAGTTTTGAAGTCGATATCGGGGCTTTCGGTCTTGTACATCTTGTCGAGGTATTCCTTTGCCAGCTGGTCGGCGCGCTCGGCACATTCGTTACAAATGCAACCGTTCATGCCAGGCATCAGCAGTTCTACCTCGCTTTCAAGTCTGCCACAAAAACTGCATCTAAGCCCTTGTTCCGTCTTTTTTGCCATTCAGTATATTATTTGCTTTTTTCGAGAACTCGGTCAATCATACCGTAATCTACAGCTTCTTGAGCTGTCATCCAGTAGTCGCGGTCGCTGTCTTGGTACACCTTGTCGTAAGGTTGTCCAGAATGCTCGCTGATGATGGTGTAGAGTTCTTTTTTGAGTTTCAAAATTTCGCGAGATGTGATTTCAATGTCGGAGGCCTGTCCTTGAATGCCACCCATTGGTTGGTGAATCATCACGCGTGAGTGCTTGAGGGCAAATCTCTTGTCTTTAGCGCCAGCCACGAGTAGCACAGCCGCCATTGAGGCAGCCATACCAGTGCAGATGGTAGATACATCACTTTGTATGTATTGCATAGTGTCGTAGATGCCAAGGCCAGCATAAACAGAGCCACCAGGAGAATTGATGTAGATCGACACATCTTTTCCTGGCTCAGAAGAGTCTAAGTAGAGGAGTTGAGCCTGAATCACATTGGCAGTGTAGTCGTCAACTTGTGTGCCCAAAAAGATGATGCGGTCCATCATCAGGCGAGAGAACACGTCCATTTGAGCCACATTGAGTTTGCGCTCTTCAATGATGGTTGGAGAGATGTAGCTGTCGCTCACTTGGCTGGTGTATTGGTCAAGTGCCAGGCCGTTCATGCCGAGGTGGTGAACTGCGAATTTTCTAAAATCGTTATTCATGTTGTTTTGATTTAGTGTTTGTGAACGATTTGTGATTTATAAAATCGAGAGCGGCTCTGCATTGTGACAGCCGCTCTCGATATGTGTTGTTGTTTTGGCTTCGAATTATTTTGACATTCAAAATTTCAAAAGCGGAACCAAAACATACTCTTAATATATTGTGAAGAGATTATTTTGCGGCTTCAAAAAGCTTGTTGAAATCTTCAACGCTCACAGTCTTTTCGTCGATACCAACTGCGTCTTGGATAGCGGCATACACCTTATCTTCGAATGCGCGGTTTTGGATATCGCTCTTCACATCGTCTTTCTTGAGCAATTCTTGTGCATATTTTTCAATCACGTCTTCAGGAAGGTTCGACATGCCGTATTGTGCGAATTGTTGTGCAGCGTAGAAGCGAGCAAGGCGGAGCATATCTTCTTCTTCAACCTTGATGTCGTAGTTGCGAGCCACTTTCTCCTTGATGAGCTGCCATTGGATTTGAGCGCGAGTCTTTTCGTAGTCTTCTTCTACCTTTTGAGCTGCATTTTCTTCTTTGCTGCGAGCTGCCAAGAATTTCTTGAGGAATTCATCAGGGAGTTCGAGGTCGCCAGCTTTCTTGCGAAGCACGCGTTCTGCATCGATAGTGAAGCGGTAGTTGCTGTCGTTCTTCAATTGAGCGCTAATCATTTCCTTCACCTTTTCGGTGTATTCTTCTACGCTCTTAGCCACGTCCTTACCGAGCACGTTGTCGAAGAACTCTTGGTTCATTTCTGCATCTTGGTTCACAAGAATTTCGTTAACGAGGAATTGGAAGTCGCTTTCGTTGTTAGCTTGTTCCTTGTCCACGTTGAGAAGTGAAGCGAGTTCGGTAACATTGCCTTCAGTGGCCTTGAATGGGTTGTAAACCACCAAGTCGCCAACCTTAGCGCCGATGAATTTAGCCTTTTCATCGTCGTTCTTCATATATTGTGGTGAGAAGATAGTCTTTTCAACCTTCAAACCGTCTTCTTTCTGAGTGCCATCAGCGTTGAGCTCAATCATTTCACCCTTTACGAGAGCGTCTTCAACCACAGCTTCGCCAGGAACTTGCTTGCCGAAACGCTTTTTGAAAGCATCGGTTTGCTTGTCGATCATATCTTGGCTCACTTCGATGGTGTAGTATGGAATCTTCACACGCTTGTCGAGCTTGATTTCAAATTCAGGAGCAAGACCGAGTTCAAACTTGAAGTCAAATTCAGTGTCTTTTGTGAAGTCAACCTTAGTGTCTTCAGAAATCATTGGTTCGCCGAGAACGTCGAGCTTGTTCTCAACGATATAATTGCTCAATGCGCGGCCCACTTGGCGTTCTACAACTTGTGCGAGAACATCGGTACCGAACATTTTCTTCAATAAACCTGCTGGAACGTGACCTGGACGGAAGCCCTTCACTGGGTGCTTTCTGCCAATGTTGTTCAATTCTTTTTTAACTTCTGCTTGATAATCTTCTTCTTTGATTGCGATGGAAAGAACTCCATTCACATTTCCTTGTTTGTCAAATGTAACGTTCATCTTTTGTGATAAAGTGTTTGTTATTTATATTTTATTTTTATTTCGTTGTATTGTTGCCAATTAGCCTACAAAATTACTACCAATCTGCTCAATAGGCAAATTTGGAGGCGATTTTTTTCGCCATATAAAGATAATGATGTCAAATAATTGGGGTTTCTGAGTTTGATATACCCTGTTATCTATGCAAATTGTGTGCCAATATATCAGAAATTCCGCTTTGGCATACAGATTTGTGCCAAAACGGAATCTCCTTGATTATGATATGAGCTATTTACTTATAGCGAGAGTGTCATGTGATTGTCCTCTGCCATCTTGCGCATGTTCAAAATGGCATATCTCATTCTGCCAAGCGCGGTGTTGATACTGACATTTGTCATGCTGGCAATTTCTTTGAAACTCATTTCCTTAAAGTAGCGCATTTGCAGCACTTCCCTTTGGTTGTCGGGCAGAGCCATAATCAGACGGTGAATGTCGGTTTCGATTTGCAACGAAATCAAGTAATCCTCCACTGTAGATTCGCTCAACTCTTTACGGTTGAGAATATCTATTTCGCTGGCATCGGTTGATTGCAAGTTTTCCGACTTCTCTTTTCTGAAATGGTCGAAAACGAGATTGTGGGCAATGCGTGTGATCCATGCCGAGAATCGTCCGTTCTCCACGTATCGATTCTGCTTTATAGTCATAATTGCTTTGACGAACGTCTCTTGGAAGATGTCGTCGGCCAATTCTGGATTTTTGACAAAATGTAAAATATATGAATAGACACGATCTTTATGGCGGTCAATCAGCACGTCAAAAGCATCGTTATTGCCATCAACATATAAAGCGATTAAGCGTTCGTCGCTTTTCTCTTTGAGTGTCATCATCACTAATCTATTTTGTTGTTAAATAGGTAGATGTTTGTCGATAGGCGCTTTATTTTAAATTGTGAGTGTTTGTTTAATTGGTGAATTACAATGCAAATATATATCAAATAATTTGAAAATTTGCATTTTTCTTAGAAAAAGTAGTGGTTAAATTAAAAAATGAATAAAAATAGTGTGCTATTTTTTGAACTTTTTCCAAAGTTTGTAGCCCAGCATAGTGGTCTTGGCACCGAGTATCAAGTAGTCGGTGGTTTTCAACCCCTTCAGCACGTTGTTGTTGAATAGCAATGCGCGCACGCCATGGCTGTTGGTCTTGCTTTTAGCCATTTCGTAAGCCGATAAGAGTTGGGATTTGCTCACTTCGGTCATGATGAGAGCCTTTGCCCTTTTCATGCGCAATTCTTCTAATGTGTATCCCTTCCACTGGTTAGTCTGTTCCATACTCATTAGCTATTTGTTTTCGTCTTGGGGGTTGTTAAACATTAGTTTGGTTACAAATCTTGTGATTGGGTTGACAATCAGCACTGTCTTGAAAGTGAATATCAGCAAACAGATGAGTGCCCAAATTCCAGCCACGATAAGGTACGACAGCGTAGGACTGTCGGTGGCTTTGCTTAGGGTGTTCACCAGCGCAAACGACAAGAACATCAGTATGCTGAATCCGATGAGCAACGCAATGGCAAAGATTGCGATTTGCACCAAGAGAATCGACAACTTTTCGGCAAGGGTGAGTTTTGAATAGTCGTATTTCGACGATATGAAAACCTTTGCCTGGTTAAAAAGAGATTTGTAATCAACTTCAGCCATAGTGCTTTTTGTTTAAATTTTTGACGCGACAGCACCACGAAGCTGCCGTCGCGTCAGGTATGTGTTATCGATAAAACAACTTTCGATTATTGTTCGATTTGTGCGCTGATTTGGTCAACGAGGCGCTCTACTTCGTCGTCGGTGAAGTCGATGCCTTTTTTCTTCAGCAGGTCTTTGATGCGTTTGCGAGTGTCCTCACCTTTTTCAGGAGCGAACAGAATGGCGATTGCGCAGCCCACGAGCGCACCACCCAGGAATGAATATATTAACGATTTCATAGTGGTGAATTGTTTTAGAGTTCTTTTTCAATTTCTTCAGTAATGTCGTCAACAAGCTCGTCCATTTTCTTAGGATTGAGTTTGATGCCTGCTTTTTTCACAGCATCGGCGATTTTTGTACGGGTGTTGGAACCCTTGTCGGGGGCAAACAATAAGCCCACAGCTGCACCAGCAACTACACCGCCAACCACAGCCATAACAATGTTGATAGGTTTCATAATTATACAGTGTTTTTGATTAATAATAGTTTCATTAATGTTTTGAATGGCAATTCCTCGCCTTTCGTGGTATAAAATTAGAAATTGTTTTTTGTATTTCCAAAATTTCGAGTTAAAATTTAAGATTATTAGCATTTGTGCACATCGCCCAACTCTTTTTTCACCTCACGTTCCCAATCTTATTTGTGAAAGTTTTGTCCTTAGAAAGCCTTTATCCTCGTTGTGAACTTTATTTACATATTGGTCCGTGGTTGAAAATAATCTACTAAAAGGAATAAGGTTGTCTTAATTATCTGTAACTTTGTAGAAATTTTTGAAGATTTGTTTGATTTTATTGTATTAGTAAGTGTTGAATGAATCTTTAGGTAGAGAGATATCCTGGGCAACAAAATGTAGCTCATGATTTTATGAAATATTAATTTGTGAATGTAGCAGAATTTAGTAAAGATTATCAGCGTATGCAATTCAAAACAATCAGTCAGAAATTGAAAGGCAAACCCACAATGAAAGAAGGGACTGTTTATTCCATACTTTTGATTTGTGGTATTTCGCATTTTCTGAACGACATGATTCAATCAATCATTCCATCTATTTATCCTATACTTAAAGCCCAATTCAATTTTTCCTTCGCTCAAATAGGGATTATCACGCTCGTTTTTCAGATGACCTCGTCAATCCTGCAACCGTTCACCGGACTGTATGCCGACCGGCATCCGCATCCCTATTCACTTTCTTTGGGTATGTGTTTCACGTTGATAGGCCTTTTGGCGTTGGCATTAGCCAATTATTATATTACCATACTCATAGCTGTGAGCATCGTAGGCTTCGGGTCGTCGATATTCCATCCTACAGCTTCCCGTGTAACCCAAATGGCATCGGGAGGAAAGAAGAGTTTGGCGCAATCGATATTTCAAGTTGGTGGTAATGGAGGGTCGGCACTTGGACCGTTATTAGCAGCGGTTGTTATTCTGCCTTACGGGAAACATGCCATTTCGTGGTTCGCTTTGGCTGCACTGCTCGCAGCCCTGATTATGATACGCCTTGGGGCATGGTATAAAGCGCGATTGCAATATATAGTGAAGCATCCACAGGCAAGTCCTGAGTTGAACAATAACATCTCAAAACGAGCAAAATATGGAGCTTTAACAATACTCGTTCTTCTTGTGTTCTCTAAGTACTTCTATACTTCGTGTATCACAAGCTATTTCACGTTCTTTCTTATCGACAAGTTTGGTGTGTCGATTAAGGCTTCTCAATTATTCCTTTTTGTGTTTCTCGCTGCATTTGCTATCGGAACTGTGGCTGGTGGCGTGCTTGGTGATAAGTTCGGCAGGAAATACGTCATCTGGTTCTCTATTCTTGGAGCGGCTCCTTTTTCATTGGCTATGCCGTATGTAGGACTGGCCATGACTGTTGTGTGTTGCTTTTTCTCTGGTCTGATTATTGCTTCTGCATTTTCTTCGATTGTGGTTTATGCCACCGACCTCATGCCCGACAAAGTGGGTATGATAGCAGGCGTATTCTTCGGGCTGATGTTTGGCCTTGGCGGTCTTGGCTCTGCATTCTTTGGGTGGCTTGCTGATAAGACGAGTGTGGAATACATATTTCAGGTAAGTGCGTTCCTGCCGCTTCTGGGGATTATAGCAGGACTGCTACCAAATACGCAAAAGAAAAAATAGAGTATGGCGTGATTCAGAGCTGCTTTGTTGCGCATTAACTTATGGTTATTATGAATTTTTAGTATTGCGGAATTAAAGTTATGAGGCATAATGTGTAATTTTGTGCTATTATTAGAAATCAAATGACATCTACCGACATTATAATAAAAGGTGCGCGCGTCAACAATCTAAAAAATGTGGATGTGCGCATTCCACGAAACAAATTTGTTGTAATCACCGGACTTTCCGGCTCTGGTAAATCATCATTGGCGTTCGATACGCTCTATGCCGAGGGGCAAAGGCGTTATGTGGAGAGTCTGTCGTCATACGCTCGCCAGTTTTTGGGGCGTATGTCGAAGCCTGATTGTGATTTTATCAAAGGACTTCCACCAGCCATTGCCATTGAGCAAAAGGTGAATACACGAAACTCGCGAAGCACCGTGGGTACTTCCACCGAACTTTACGACTATTTGAGAATGCTGTTCTCTCGTGTGGGTAAGACCTACTCCCCTATTTCTGGTGAATTGGTGAAAAAGCACACTTCTGAAGATGTGTTGAATTACATTCATTCGTTTCCAGAAGGCACAAGAATTGCCATCCTCACAGAAATCGTTTTGCCTGAAGGTAGAACTTTTGACGAGCAACTTGATGTGCTGATAAAAGGTGGATATTCCCGATTAGAGAAAGACGGCAGGTTTTTCCAAATTGCCGACGTGAAAGCCAATGAACCAGCTGATGCTGATTCGTACCGGTTGCTGATTGACCGTGTGGCTGTGACGAACAACAAGGAGGACGATATGCGCATATTAGACTCTTTGCAGACTGCATTTTACGAAGGTCGCGAGGAGTGTGTGATAAAAGCGTGGAATGCTGATGGAAGCGTTACCGAGCAAACATTCTCAAAGCGTTTCGAAGCCGACGGCATCCAATTTCAAGAGCCGTCTGATTTGATGTTCAATTTCAACAACCCTATCGGCGCTTGTCCCGAATGTGAGGGCTTTGGTAAGGTTGTGGGTATTGATGAGAATTTGGTGGTGCCTAACAAAACGTTCTCGGTGTATGAAGATGCGGTGATGTGCTGGCGTGGTCAGGTGATGAGCGAATGGAAAAGGGAATTTATTCATGCGGCTTCCACGGTCAATTTCCCGATTCACAGGGAATACTATCGCCTCACACAAGAGCAGAAAGATTTGCTTTGGCACGGTTTCAACGGATTCCCCGGCATTGATGGATTCTTTGAATGGGTGAAAAGCAAGTTATACAATATCCAGTATCGTGTGATGCTCGCTCGTTATCGTGGCAAGACCACTTGCCCAGTGTGTGGCGGCAGCAGATTGAAGCCAGAGGCTTCGTATGTGAAAGTGAGCGGCAAAACCATTCACGACCTCGTGGCGATGCCGGTGCGTGACTTGGCGGAATGGTTCAAGCACATACAGCTCGATGATTCAGAGCGAATTGTGGCAAAACGATTGCTTGAGGAAATCAATAATCGCTTGTCGTATCTGAATGAAGTGGGCTTGGGTTATCTCACGCTCGACCGTCTGTCGTCGTCGCTGTCGGGTGGTGAAAGTCAGCGTATTAATTTGGTCACATCATTGGGCAGTACGCTCGTGGGCAGTATATATATATTAGATGAACCAAGTATTGGTTTGCATTCACGCGACACTGCGCGCCTAATTAATGTGCTCCGAATGCTTCAAAAGGCAGGCAACACCGTAGTGGTGGTGGAGCATGATGAGGAAATCATAAGGGCTGCCGATTATTTAATAGATGTGGGTCCGGAAGCAGGACGCAAAGGCGGCAATATCGTATATCAAGGCGATGTGGCTTCGCTCGTGTCGGCTGACAATAGCTACACCACAAAATATCTGACTGGCGATTTGAAAATTCCTGTGCCCACCTCGCGCCGAAAGTGGAGCAATTACATTTGGGTGAAGGGTGCAGCAGAAAACAACCTGAAAGGGATTGACGTGAAATTCCCATTGGGTGTGATGACTGTGGTGACTGGCGTTAGCGGTTCGGGTAAATCCACCCTTGTCGATGATATATTATATCGGGCGCTTGCGCGTCATTTTGGAGAGAATGTTGATGCCCCCGGCACATTCGCTTCGCTTGAAGGCGATTTGAATTTGATTTCAGGTGTTGAGATGGTTGACCAGAACCCTATCGGAAAATCATCGCGAAGCAATCCTGCCACTTATTTGAAAGCATTTGATGAAATCCGTTCGCTCTACGCCCAACAGCAGCTGTCGAAGCAAATGGGATATAACATGGGTTATTTCTCGTTTAACTCTGGTGGTGGACGCTGCGAGGAATGTAAGGGCGAAGGCACTATCACCATCGAAATGCAGTTTATGGCTGACATCACGCTCACTTGCGACGCTTGCCACGGTAAGCGATTTGCCCAAAGCGCATTAGATGTGCTGTACAGAGGCAAAACGATTTCCGACATTTTGGAAATGACCGTGAATCAAGCCATCGAGTTTTTCTCCGAAGAACAGCGGTTTAACGAGAAGAAAATCGTGAACAGACTGAAACCTCTCCAAGATGTGGGACTGGGCTACATCAAACTCGGTCAGTCGTCATCCACTCTGTCAGGCGGCGAGAATCAGCGTGTGAAGTTGGCGTATTTTATGAGTGGCGAGAAGAAAAATCACACTATGTTTATTTTCGATGAACCATCAACAGGACTTCACTTCCACGACATCAACACCTTGATGAAATCGTTCAACTTGCTGGTGCAGAAAGGCCATACAGTGGTGATTATTGAGCATAATATGGACATTATAAAATGTGCCGACCACATTATCGACCTTGGACCAGAGGGTGGTGCTGAAGGCGGCACGCTTGTGGTGGAAGGCACACCAGAGCAAGTGGTGAAATGCGAAGCGAGCTACACCGGTAAATTCCTCGCCGAGAAACTGTAATTATTTTATAGCAAAATAAAAGTCGCCTATCCCGCAACGAATTAGGCGACTTTATTTTTTTTTTGATATGTGGCTGTGAACTTATATTAGTCCAGGGATTAAACTTTCAATCCATATCACAGCGATGCCAGCGAGATAGCCCGACATGGCAATCAGTGAAAATCTCTTGAGATACCAGAAGAATGGAATCTTTTCGATGCCCATTGCCACCACACCAGCGGCAGAACCAATAATCAGCATACTGCCACCTACGCCAGCGGTGAAAGTGAGCAACAGCCAGAAAATGCCGTCCTGGGTGAATGCTGCATAATATGAAGGGTCAGTTGCCACTAATGCAGCAGGTATTTCACCAAACATCTTCATGCAAGCCGACACGAGTGGCACATTGTCGATAACTGCTGATAGGTAACCAATAAGTGTGGTCATAGCGAATGGCTCATGGATGCCTTCGTCCATCGTTTGAGCAAGGTTGCCAAGAATGCCAGCTTCGCTCAATACCGACACTGCCATCAGAATGCCGAGGAAGAACAGAATGGTTGACATGTCGATGCCCTTGGCTGCTTGGTCAACTCTTGCGCCCAATCCCGACTCAATTTTATAACGGCGAACGATGGTTTCAGTAATCAGCCAAATAAAGCCGAGGGAAATGATGATTCCCATAAAAGGAGGAAGCCCTGTGAGGGTTTTGAACACAGGCACAAACAGCAAGCTGCACACGCCAACTACCAACACAAATTTGCTTACCGAAGGGAAACGACGATAGATAACACGGTTTTTGTTTTGTGCCTCGTCGCAGTGTGGAAGTTCATCATTGTCGATCATTCTTGTGGCAATAAGCAGTGGCACTACCATCGACACCAAACTTGGAATCAGCAGTGTGGTGATTAGTTGCCCGGTGCTCACCTTGTCGCCCATCCACAGCATAATGGTGGTGACATCGCCAATTGGCGAGAATGCGCCGCCACTATTGGCAGCAATCACAATCACACTTGAGAAAATCCAACGCTCGTTTTGCTTTTTCAAAAGGCAGCCCACCATTGTCACCATAATAATAGTGGTGGTGAGGTTGTCGAGAACTGCCGACATGAAGAAAGTGACAAATGCCATAATCCAGAGCAGTTTTCTCTTTCTTCTGGCAGTGATGGTTTCGGTGATAATGTTGAACCCTCCATACCGGTCAATTACCTCCACAATGGTCATAGCGCCAATGAGGAAGATAAGAATTTCGCACGTGTCGCCAAGTTGTTCCAGCACTTTGGCATTTACATCTGTGTCGCCCGACATGGTGGCATATATTGCCCAAAGCAGTCCGCACATAATCAGTGCAAATGTGCCTTTGTTAGTGTGCAGAGGGTGTTCGCAAGTGATAAGAAGATATCCGACTACGAATATCGCGATGAGAAGAGCAGTCATATCTTATAAAATGTAAGAGTGTGGCTTGTAAAAAAGTAGTTGATTATCTGAAACTCTCGCTGCTTTGAATTGTTTTTTTGTCTTTTGCTACGCCTCTGCGTGCCAAGTAGAAAAACACTACAGCCAATCCAAGCAGAGCGTTGCTGAGCATCACATGGAGTTCTCCCCCTTTAAGTGCTTGGTAAGTGAGGATTGCGATTGAGATGGCAATCACAAAGGTAAGCAAAATGCAGATTGAGCAAAGCTTGAGTTGGAGTTTGAGGTTTTTGAATTTGAAGATGGTGATAAGTGCTAAGATAGCGGTAAGTGCATTTAATACGCAGAGCACGAAATTGGGCGCGGTTTTACCAGCGGCACCAGTGGCGAGTGCACTGATTAAAAATTCATTTTCACCATTAGTAATAGTAGTCGAGGTAGTAAAAGTAAAAAACCCCAAAAAGATTGCTGCAATCAATAAATAAAGCGATTGCAATCGTTGTAGAACCATAGTTGTTGTTTATAATTAATGATTTATCAATTTATTATGTGCAAAAATACGGTTTTTATTTAAATAATTCATTATTTTTGTATTACTGTTTCTCAACTTTTGCACAGAATTTGCAAAAATGACTACTTAATACACTATTTAAAACATGACATTAAAAGAAATCACTCAATATAAAACCGATATCACCAGCTTGATTGACGGTGGCAGACTTTATGAGGCCATCGTTAAACTACAGCCTGCGGTAGAGGAAGTTGCCGATTATAATTTAATCCAGCAGTTGAACACGGCGAAAGTGTCGTACGACTATTTGCTGCAATATTTCCTTGATGGCGTGAAAGATGATGGCAGAGATGACATGATTGATAAAATCACGGAGAGTCTTTATCTCATTGCGGATAAATGTGTGATAGCGCTTTCTGCCAAACAGTCGTTTGAACTGTTTTACACTAAAGCATCGGTCCTTCGTGCCGTGTCTGTTTCGGATTTAGTGTCGAAACACCAGAATTTGCAGAAAAAATATGAACTGTTGACTGGAGTGGATGCAGAGTCGCAAAACGCTCGTGCCATTTCTGACCTGAAAAGGGAGAAAGAAAATGTGGTGGTTGACCTTTTTAATAAGGTGTGGTGCAGTTTTCCATTAGTGAAAGAAGATTCCAACGAACTTAAGGAATGGTTTGTTTACGCAGAAGAATATGAAAAGCAACTGGTTTTGTCGGCAATGTTTTTGGGGCAAACCAAGTTTTACGACGAGGCGAAATTGGTTTTCTTGCTTGAGTCGTATATCACTGCTTCAGATATTGATACACAAACTCGTGCCCTAACTGGAGCATTCCTTGTGATGATGCTTTATCCACATCGTGTGGGCAGGTCGAAATTTGTGGGGAAACTCCTTGCGGAAGCGTCGGAGAATGTGAATTTCCGCACCGATGTTAGTTCCGTGATGCAAAGGTTGGTGCGCTCGCGTAATGCCGAGAATGTATCGAAGCGAATGCGTGAGGAATTGATGCCCAATATCATGAATATGGACCCTGGCTTGGTGTCGAAGCTCAAAGGAAAAAGTGCAATCGACCCTATGGACTTGGAAGAAAATCCACAATGGCAAGAATGGCTCAACAAAAGTGGTGTGAGCAAGAAAATGGAGGAACTGAACAAACTTCAAACCGAAGGCGAAGATGTGTTTATCTCCACATTCTCGCACCTGAAGTCGTTCCCATTCTTTAATGTGATGGCAAATTGGTTTCTTCCGTTTTATCCCACCCACTCTTCTTTAGACGACAGTTTCCCTGCCGAGAGTCGCAAAATGGTGAAGATTATCAAATATGCGCCATTCCTTTGCGACAGCGACAAGTATTCGTTCTGCTTTTCTTTGGCATCAGTCCCTGACTCGCAAAAGAGCGCAATGATGGGTCAAATGGATATTCACAACACTGATTTGCAAGAACTTGAATCCACAGAACTTCCTGACGATAAGAAAAAATCGCGCGACGCAGCAATTAATGGCTACATACAGTCGCTTTACCGCTTCTTCACTTTGTTTTCAAGGAAAAACGACTTTTTGTCGGTTTTCAAAAGCGATATGGACTTCACTCAACTGCCATTCTTTGAATTGTGGGGGCTTGACCAAACTGCGCTTTTGACCATCGCTGAATATTATTTGAAAAACGGCTTTTATGAAGATGCTGTTTCGTATTTCTCCTATATACAAAAGCATTTTGAAGATGTGGCACCACACATTCTGCAAAAGATGGGGTTTGCCTATCAGAATTTAGGGGATTACAGAAACGCCATTCAATATTATCAGCGGTATGAGCTGGTGGATGAGAATGATTTGTGGAACAACCGTCACATAGCCATTTGCTACCGTTCGCTGAAGCAATATGAAAAAGCGCTAAAGTATTATGAAAAGGTGCTTTCGGTGAAGGATTCAAATGCCACCATGTGCTTGAATGCAGGGCACTGCCTGCTTGAACTTGGTCGGCCTGATGAGGCACTCAACTATTACTATAAGGCTGACTATTTAGACCCTTATAATCCAAAAGTTTGGCGTTCACTTGCGTGGGCTAACTTCTTGATCGACAATTTCGCTCAAAGCGAAAACTACTATAAGAAATTGCTTGAAAAAAAATCAGTTAATTCGCAGGATTATTTGAATTATGGGCATTTGCTGCTTGCGGAAGGAAAGCTTGCAGAAGCCGTTGACAGTTATGTTAAGTCGGCTAAAGGTGATGGGGAATCGCTCAAGGCATTCCACTCATCTTTCCGTGCCGACCTTCCGGTACTGATGCGGAAAGGTATTACCGAAAGTGTTGCCGCATTGGTTGAAGAAACGGTCGTTAAGAAATTAAACAACAATTGATTATATGAGAAAAGTTTTATTTACATTTTTATTAATTATCACATTATTCACTCAAATGAAAGCTGATAATATTTTTTTGAAAGAGTTTAAAACCACGAATGGAGCCATTCCGTTCGACAGAATCACAACCAACGACTACGAGCCTGCCATTATGCAGGCAATCAAAGAGCATGAGGCAGAAGTGCTTGCGATTGCCAACCAGCAGGAGGCTCCTACTTTTGAAAACACCATTCTCGCCCTTGAATATTCAGGTGAGACTTTGAATAGAGTGTTGGGCGTGTTCTATCCTATGTTGTCGGCTAATGCTGACGATTCTTTGATTGCTGTATCCACACGCATCTCCCCTATCATTAGCGCGCACAGTAATTTCGTGTCGCTGAACGAACAGTTGTGGAATCGTGTCAACACCGTTTATAAGAATTTTGACGAATCAAAATATTCACATGAAGATAAGCGACTTCTTGACAAGACTTACAAGAATTTTGTGAGAAGCGGTGCAGCACTTGAAGGCGCAGCAAGGGAAGAATACAAGAAACTCACCATTCAACTTACTGAACTCACCTTGAAATTTGAGCAAAACTGCTTGAAGGATAAGGCCCGCTATGAACTGTGGCTGAAGAAAGAGGATTTGGCTGGTCTGCCCGAAACTGCCGTAGAGGCAGCCGCTGCTGAAGCTGCGCAGAAAGGCCGCGAAGGTGAATACTTGATTACCCTCTACTTCCCAAGTTATTCACCATTTATGAAGTATTCTTCACGTCGTGACTTGAGAGAGAAACTTTATAAGATGTATAACACTCAATGCACTTCTGGTGAATTTAGCAACATCGAGGTGATCAAGCAGATTGCAAACACACGTTTGGCGATTGCAAACCTTATGGGCTTCAAGACCTTCGCTGATTACCAGCTCGATAACACGATGGCTAAAGATGTGAAGCACGTTTATGCCATGCTCGACCAGTTGAAGAAAGCTTATTCTCCAGTGGAGCGCGCCGACATGAAGCGTCTTGAAAAATTTGCGTCAAAACTTGAAGGCAAGCCCGTGAAGATTATGCCATGGGACTACTCATACTATTCAAACAAAGAAAAAGATGCTAATTACAGCATTGACGACGAACTCCTTCGCCCATACTTTGAATTGAACAATGTGATTGATGGCGTGTTTGGATTGGCAACAAAACTCTATGGCTTGCAATTCACAGAAAACTACGATGCACAAGTGTTCTATCCAGATGTGAGAGTGTTTGATGTGACCGACCGTGAAGGCAAATATGTGGGTATGCTCTACACCGACTTCTTCCCCCGTGCCACTAAGCAGAGCGGTGCGTGGATGACCAATTTCCGTGAGCAATATCTTGATAAAGACGGTAAAGATGTTCGCCCATTGGTTACACTCACCATGAACTTCACCAAGCCTACCGACTCTAAGCCATCGTTGCTTTCGTTCTATGAGGTAGAAACCTTCACTCACGAATTTGGTCACGCACTCCACAGTTTGCTCTCAAAGTGCAAATATGTTTCACTTTCAGGCACAAATGTATATCGCGACTTCGTGGAACTCCCCTCTCAATTCAACGAAAACTATATGACAGAGAGTGAATTCCTCGACAGCTTCGCTAAGCATTACCTTACAGGTGAAAAAATCCCACAAGACCTTGTGCAAAAAGTGATTGCATCTTCTCAATATGGTGCAGCTTACGCTTGTATGCGCCAGTTGGGCTTTGGTTATCTCGACTTGGCTTGGTACACTATCGACAAACCATTTGAGGGCGACCCATTCAAGTTTGAAGCTGAAGCCACAAAGGATGTGAACATGTTTGCCCCTGTTGAGGGTTGCCTCATGTCGCCACAGTTTGGCCACATCTTCTCTGGCGGTTATGCTGCTGGTTACTACAGTTACAAGTGGGCAGAAGTGCTCGACGCTGATGCGTTCTCTAAATTTAAGGAAGAAGGCATTTTCAACCCAAAAACAGCAAGCGCATTCCAAGAACTGCTTTCAAAAGGCTCAACTGAAGACCCTATGGAACTTTATGTGAAATTCCGTGGTCGTGAACCAAAAATCGATGCACTCCTGAAGCGCGACGGAATTAAAAAATAATATTTAAAATATTTTTTTGAATAAGTGGCAATATTTTTTGTTGCCACTTATTTTTTTTGCTTTTTTTTGTTTAATTTTGTGGGTGATTAGAGTTAAGATTTGAATCTCAACGTTCCTTTATGGAAACTGTTGAAATTCAGTATGTTTGAAGCTATATGTCAGAAGTGATAGAAAAGAAACTTTTGTTGGATTCAAGGTATCTGCGCATGGCAAAAATATGGGCAGAAAATTCTTATTGCCAACGCCGCAAGGTGGGTGCTTTGCTCGTGAAGGATAAGATGATTATCTCCGATGGCTACAATGGCACTCCACAAGGTTTTGAAAATGTTTGCGAAGATGAAGATGGCAACACCAAGTCGTATGTGCTACATGCCGAGGCGAATGCTATCACTAAGGTGGCTCAGAGCAGCAACAGCAGTAAAGATGCCACGTTATATGTCACCACCTCACCTTGCATTGAGTGTGCAAAGCTGATTATTCAGTCGGGCATCAAGCGTGTGGTTTTTTCTGAGCTCTATCGTCTTACCGATGGTGTGGAATTGCTCCAGCTTGCAGGAATTGAGTGTGTGCATTTGATGGAAACCGGCAACGGGGAATATATAGAAAAGATTCTATGATGAAAATTAATGATAAACAGACTCCCAACACCGTGTTTGTGCCATTGCTGATAGCTTTGGCATTGGTGGTTGGTATTTTTATAGGCAGCCGTTTCGCTTCGAAGAAAACAATCGACCTCGACCGCAAAATCAACAACATTTTGGGCATCGTGGCTGATGAGTATGTGGAGAATGTGGATATGGACAGCCTCGTGGAACTCACCATTCCCGACATTCTAGCACAGCTCGACCCCCACTCTTCCTACATTTCCGCAAAAGATTATGAAGCGGCAAATGAAGAATTGAATGGCAACTTCTGTGGAATTGGCATTTCATTCCAAGTGATGGAAGATACCATCAATGTCATTGAGGTGATTCCTGGTGGACCGTCGGAAAAGGTGGGTATCGCAAATGGTGATAAAATCATTAGCGTGAATGGCAAAAACTTTACAGGCGTAAAGATTAACCCAAACTCTGTTAAGGAGCAACTGCGAGGTCCGAAAAACTCAACCGTGAAACTCGGCATTAAGCGCCAAACTTCCGATAAGATTCTTTATTTCACCATCAAGCGTGGCGATATACCCATTAAATCGGTTGATGCGGCGTATATGATAGAGAAAAACACTGGCTATGTGAAAGTGAACCAGTTTGGCCGCACCACTTATGACGAGTTTGTCGCTGCTCTATCGATGCTGAAAAACGATGGTGCCAAACGATATATCGTCGACCTTCGGGGCAATGGCGGTGGTTATATGGAAATAGCCGTTGCAATGGCTAATGAGTTCTTGCCAAAGAACAACCTGATTGTTTCGACCAAAGGCCGTTACAAGAAATTCGACAGTTCCGTTTATAGCGACGGCAACGGCTCATATCAGGATGCTGAAATTGTGGTGCTGATTAATGAGTTTTCTGCCAGCGCAAGCGAGATTTTTGCCGGAGCAATTCAAGACAATGACCGTGGCTTGGTAATTGGTTCGCGCTCGTTTGGTAAGGGATTGGTGCAAAGGGAATTTAGACTGTTTGACAATAGTGCTATTCGCCTCACCATCGCTCGTTACTACACACCTACTGGTCGCTGTATTCAAAAAGATTACAAGCTTGGTCAAGCCGCCTACGAGCGTGAGTTGCTCAACCGCTTTAATAATGGCGAACTCGATACCCAGGACAGCATTAAGGTGGATAAATCCAAGTCGTTTAAAACGCCTCACGGTCGCATCGTGTATGGTGGCGGTGGCATTATTCCTGACATTTTCGTGCCTCGCGACACCACAGGCTTCACTTCATACTATTATGCCGTGGTGAATGAAGGACTCATTCAGAATTTTGTACTGAAATATGTGGCAGCCAACAAGTCGAAATTCAAGAATGCTGACGACTATAAAGATGTGATTCGTCTGCTTGACGACAATACTACATTACTGAATAGCTTCGTGGAATTTGCATCGGCTCACAATGTGCCAGCACGCTGGTACTATATCAACCAGTCGCGCGACTTGATTCTTAACGATTTGAAGGCATTTATCGCAAGAGATTTGTTGGGGCAAAAGGCGTTCTACCCTATTTACAATCGCCACGACAAGACTATTGAGGCTGCGCTGAAAGCGCTTAACAAGCATAAAGCGGCATTTCCAATCACTGCTGACTGATATATGATGGACAAGGCTTCGATTAGAAAACTGATGAAGACAAAGAAGGCGTCTTTGTCGGCAGAAGATAAACAGAGGGAGGCTGACTTGGTGCTTCGCTCTATTGAAAAAATGCCTTGTTTTCAAAAGGCACAATCAGTGCTGATGTACTATTCTTTGCCTGATGAATTGCCTACTCACGATTTCGTGCAGAAATGGGCGGCGGAAAAGAAAGTGTATTTGCCAAGAGTGGTGGGCGATGATTTGGAGATTGCCATTTATGGCGAATTTGCTACCGACGGCAAATATGGGATTGAGGAACCCACGGCAGCTTCAGTATCACCAAAGGAAATCGATTTGGTGATTGTCCCTGCCGTGGCGCTCGACGCGAAAGGAAGTCGCCTTGGCAGAGGCAAAGGTTATTACGACCGCTTGTTGCCCCAGTGCCCACAGGCTTATAAGATAGGCGTGGCATTGGGGTGTCAGTTACTTGAAGAATTGCCAGTTGACCCATTCGATGTGCCACTTGATGCTGTGTTTACTGCTTCAAACGAGATTATTATCACACCATTCAGCCAATATACTAAAGTTATATGATTGAAATAAAGAAAGATACGAAACTTCACGAAATCGTGCTGCTTGACCCCACTATTATCACCGTGTTTTATCGATTCGGTATTGTGTTGGGGCTGTCAGATAGCACCGTGGAATCAATTTGTGAAGAAAAGAAGATAGATATCGACTTTTTTCTTGCGATTTTGAACACCTATTTGTCGCCTTCGTATTTCCCCGAAAATAAGATAAGAAATTTCAACGCGTCGGATATCGTGAATTATCTTTCGCAAACCAATGTGTTCTATGAGAAGTTTCAAATTCCTAACATTGAGCGACACTTTGGCTTGTTGCTGAAAAAAACGGAGTCGGCCAACAGTAACTTGGCATTGATGATGAAGTTTTTTGTAGAGGTTAAAACCGAACTTCTTCAGCGCATCTACGACGACCGTGAAAACTGGTTCCCACAGCTTCTTGCGCAATATTCAAAGAATCACGATGTGGTTTTAAATTATGAGAAAGTAGATGAAAGCGATTCGATTGAGGATAAGATTGACGACCTGATAAATATGTTTGTGATTCACCTCAAAGGTGATTACGACCACAATTTGTGTCAAGCGGTGCTGATTTCACTTGTTAATTTCAAAAAAGACATTACGCAGAACAATCGCATTCTCAAACCATTTTCACAAGCTCTCCATATTGAGTAGGAATTATGCCAAAGAATATAGCCATAATTATGCGCAACAGATTGGAGGCATTAGGGTTGTCAAACCTACTCTCCTATCATTACGATGCCCAGTCGGTGCTGTACTCCACACTCGATGAGGTGCCGGCTTGTCAGCGTGAGAAATTTAAGGTGTATATCACTTCGGCTAATGAATTTCTTGCGAATTTGTCATTCTTCATGCCACATAATGAGCAAACGCTGATTGTGTCAGATACATTGTCGGGTGACGGATATAATGTGGTTTCGCCAACTGCCGACGAAGCCGAAATTCTGGCAAAATTTGAACCGTTTTTTCACGAAACTTCTGGCGACGACAACCAAATACGCCTTACACAACGTGAAACAATGGTGCTGCAACTTGTGGTTGAAGGACTGATTAATAAAGAGATAGCCGACCGCCTGAATATCAGCATCAATACAGTGCTTACCCACCGCAAAAACATTTCTGCAAAATTGGGCATCAAGAGCGTGTCGGGACTGAGTGTGTATGCCATTATGAATGGCATCGTTTCTCCCAAGTAGGATTTTCCCTAAAGCATTAACCTATAAAATCCCTTGTTCGGGCGTAATATCAAGGCCGGCGGCTTCGACAAGTTGC
>OIYY01000017.1_pt1 | contig 139895 bp, 118 predicted proteins | sample 1588341 | NCBI WGS metagenome assembly OIYY01 (sample SAMN03283287) | human gut metagenome | biome: human-associated habitat; material: feces | host: Homo sapiens | place: Peru | collected 2012
GGTAATCTTTGCATTGCCATAGGTGCGGTATACGTCACTCAGGCCAACATTCAGCGTTGCCTTTTCAACCTTAGACTTGCCATTTGCAGTTACTACCAAATTATAGTTCTTACCCAAGCCTGCATTTGTAGTGCTTGCGCTGCCTGTCCACTCATAGTTACCTGCATCGTTCGTTACCTTGCTGCCGCTTACGCCAGCAATTGCGCCGTCACTAGTTTTGTTTACTGTGATTGCGCTTGCGTCATAGCTGTCGCCGTTTACCAGACCAGTGATATTACTTGCGCTGTAACTGCCATTGGTAATCTTTGCATTGCCATAAGTACGTACTACGTCGTTCAGGCTTACGCTCAGCTGTGCTTTGCCTACATACGAATTAGCATTGCCATTCACTACCAAATCGTAGTTCTTATTCAAGCCTGCATTTGCAACTTCTACAGTACCGCTCCAGGTATAATGGCCAGCATCGTTTGTTACCTTGCTGCCGCTTACGCCAGCAATTGCGTCGTCACTATTAACTTTTACCTTAAAGTCACTGGCATCATAGTTATCGCCGTTTACCAGACCGGTGATGTTGCCTGCGCTGTAACTGCCATTGGTAATCTTTGCATTGCCATAGGTGCGGTATACGTCACTCAGGCCAACATTCAGCTTTGCCTTGCCTACAACAGACTTGCCATCTTCTTTCAATTCCAGCTTATAGTTATTCTTCAGTGCTGCATTGTCTGTTGTTAAATCACCGCTCCAGGTATAACCGCCAGCATCGTTCGTTACCTTGCTGCCGCTTACGCCAGCAATTGCACCATCGCTTGTCTTGTTTACTGTGATTGCGCTTGCGTCATAGTTGTCGCCGTTTACCAGACCAGTGATATTACTTGCGCTGTAACCGCCGCTAGTAGTCGCTGCATTACCGTAGGTGCGTACTACATCGTTCAAGCTTACCTGCAAGGTTGCCTGCTTAACCACGGAAGCACCATCATCAACAACCAGCTTGTAGTTTTGCTGAAGCTTATCGTTCGCTGCAACTACATTAGCATTCCACTTATAAGTATCACCAGCATCATTGGTTACCTTGCTGCCGCTTACGCCATCAACCGCGCCATCGCGATTAACAGCACCCAAAGTTACATCGCCGGCAGCATAATTATCGCCATTGACATTACCAGTCAATCCGTTAACGCCGTAGCTTGTACTATTAATCAACGCTGTATTACCATAGGTGCGCTCAACACCGTTCAGCTTAACGTGCATAGTTGCCTGATCAACTGTAATACTGCCTGTAGCGTTATTTACAAGCTCATAGTTGCCCAACTTATTTGCATCGCCGGTAAGCTTTGCATTATCAATCTTCAAGCTGTTATCATATTTGCCTGCGTCCGCTGTATTGCGCCAGCCCTTATTAGTCGCATAGCTGCTGCCATTCTTCACATTAACGACGGCACCATCAGCCAGCTTGACATCATCACCATAAACAATAGCATTTGCCAAATCCTTAATGCTTACCACGCCATTGATATGGTTATTAATAGCATCACTGCTACCGTAGGTCAGATTAGCATTAATATTATTCAGGTAAACCTTGCGCGCCAAAACATTAGATTTGCCATGAACTGTCGTTGTTGTGCTGCTTTCGCCATTATTTATGAATTCATAATTGCCAGTAAGGCTATCATCAAGTTTAACGCCTGCCTGCCAATTGTAGGTTCCCTTATTATTAGTACGCTTTTCATCCCCAACAGTAATAATACCTGTATCCTTGCTGTTTTGGATTGTATCCTGTGAATCAGTGATAGTTACCTTGCCATCCAGCTCTGCCTTCATAGCGTCGTTGAAGCCGTCAAATCCATTAATGCTCAATGCATAGTCATGGTTTTTCAGCAAATCGCCATACGTTCTGTTAACAGTATTACCGGTAACATTCAGCACCTTTTTGGTAACCGTAATATCACCCACGGTAAAGTCATAGCCCAGGTTGTTGGGACCTACGTCGCCGCCGCTGGCAATCTGTCCGGACCACAGCCAGCTGCTGTAGGTGCCGACGTTCTTCAGAGCTTCGCCCTGCAGCAGGCTGTTGTTGTTCTTATAAGCCGCAAAAGCATCGTTGGCCGCATCATTTGTTTTAAGCTTGCCGTTTTCAATCCAGCCGTGGATATCAAGATGATTTGTCGCATCATAAACCCAACCTTTCTGCAGGTCCCCATCTACCGTAACCTTAGTCAGGAACACCTTCAGCAGCGGGTTAGTGCGTTTATCATAAAGCTTCCAGGTTGTATCCTTATCATCAAAATCATAGCTGTCCAGCTTCTTGGCATCGTTACCGTTTTGCAGTGTTTCATCAGCATTAATGATATAGCTGTTAGTGACAGTGCCGCCATTAACGTTGGTGTTGCCATTTGCTGCATAGCCATAAATATTGCTTACCTGGCCTGCATTGCTGCCTACAATATTTGCTACATTGCTATTGCCTGCTACCTTAGTAGTGCTATAAGCGTTGGTCAGCGTACCTGCATTGTTGCCAACGATACCGCCGACATTGCTAGCGCCGCTGATTGCACCGCCATCGGTATAAGTATAATTATAAAGCTTTCTGCCATCAGCATCAGTTGCGCCTGTTTCAGTCTTGGTTACTGTTACTACGCTGTTGAACACCTGGTCCAGCGTGCCGCTGTTAGTACCGGCAATGCCGCCGACGTTGCTGCTTTGTCCTGCATCTACCACACCGGTGTTATAGCCTGCCGTCAGCGTGCCGCTGTTATTGCCAAGCAGACCGCCGATGTTTTCTCCTGCAAACGCTGTAATAGTACCGTTTGTTGCATTATAGGAGCCTGCCTGAATCGTACCATTATTGTAAATCTGATACTTATAATAATTGTTCTTATCATCGCGACCACCGGTGATAACACCATGGTTAATACCAATGATGCCACCGACATTTGCTACACCGCTGACATTACCATTTACTCTGTTCATCAGGGAGGAATTGCTGATATTCGCGCCAGTGCCATCTGCCTTATAGCCATTTACGCCGATAATACCGCCGGTGCCGTTTTCTTCCGTACTTCCTTCAATAGAAGCATTGCCATGCACTTCGCCCTCATTTTTCATGATGACATGGGTAATATCCGCACTGTTTTCACCGATGATGCCGCCAGCACCACCAGCCAAAGCAATAACGGTACCGGAGTTGACAATGCCTACGCTTTCATCGGCAGTACCGGTAATATCCACTTCATTTTTGCCGATAACGCCACCGACATAGTTTTTGCCGATAACCAAGCCTTCATTGCTGTTGCCCATGCCCAGGAGCTGACCTACCTTGTCGCCATCGCTCGTATTTTTGCCGACAATGCCGCCGACATAGGAAGCCTGCGCAGCATCCACTCTGGCCCTGTTGGTAGCATTGGTAATAATGCCCACGTTTTCACCGGTAACGCCGCCGAAGAACTGGGCGTTAGCGTCAATTCCCGCAGTGCCCTTTAACGCATTTCTGGTCGTTTCATCAATCACATACAGGTTGATATTGGAGTTGACATTATCAATTTTACCGCTGTTTTTGCCGGCAATGCCGCCGACATTTTTCCAGCCGTAGATTTTACCGCTATTCACCAGGTTCAGCTGGTTATCAGCGGAAATTTCGCCCTCGTTGACACCGGCAATACCGCCGACATTAGTAATACCGGTAATTGTAGCCTGCGGAGAATTTTCCAGGTTTTTGAGGTAGGAGTCTGCTGTATTATAGCCTACCATGCCGCCGACATTGGTGCAGCCTGTGATTGCGCCGGTATTGCGTCCCTGGTTTGTAGTAGCATGGTCCTGCATACCTACCAGACCACCGACATTTTGGCTGCCTGCGTCACCAATAATCTCTACAGCGTTGGCAACATCGTTCAGCTCCGCCATATTGGAATTTGACGCCTGCGTTACATTTTTGCCCGCAACACCGCCGATATTTTCTGAACCATGGATAATACTTTCATTATAAGCATTACTGATTCTGCCTTCATTTGTACCAACAATACCACCGGATGTTTGGGTGTTGCCAGTTTTACCGGTAATACCATGAGCAGAAACATTGTTAATATTGTATTTATTCAACAACATCTCATTCTTGCCCACGATACCGCCCAGATTAGATGCATATTGATTTTCATCTAGGACTCCAGTAGTCACAGCACTGTTGCTTTGGACGTTGTCGATCGTGCCCCCTATACCTGCATTTGTACCATTAACGCCCGCAATACCGCCTGCTACAGTACCTGCACCGGCGATAACGGTGCTCTGGTCATTGCTGTTGCTGATGTCGCCGTAGTTTTTGCCTACAAGGCCACCGATAGAACCGCCGCTGCCTTTTATGGTATTGCCATAGCCGGAAATGCCGCTGATGCTGCCGCCGTTATTTTCTGCTGCTACAGCGCCAACACTGTCACCAATATTATTACCGGTGAATACAGAAGAAGCAATGTTGATGTTTTTAACTACCGCGCCACTGCCCAGCTGGCCAAAAATACCGCCTTTAGCCTGCAAGCCAACAATTGTATGACCATCACCATCAAACGTGCCTGTAAAAGCTTTAGTGCCGCTGCCGATAGTATTATAGGTGCTATTGCCTGCTGCATCCACCAGGCCACTGGCATCGATATCATTTTTCAGGATATAATTATAGCTTAAAGCATCTCTACCATTCAGGTTTTCAGCCACACGCTGCAGGGAATTCAGCTCCTCGGCGTTGCTTATCCAGGTATAAATAACATCGCGGATATTGTCTCCTTTATAAGTAGTACCGGCTGATTCCACATACAGGTTTTTCAGCTTATCTGCTATTTTGACGGTAGTACCATCTTCGTTTTTCAGGTCATTCTTTTCAAAGTTCAGATTTCCCTTGATTTCGTCAACAGTACAATTATCATCCCAAAGATTGAAGGTGATTTTCATTGGTCTCTTGCCATCTGTCAGCTCACTGTTGTTGTTGCCATAAATGCCAGTTTTTGCTGTACTATGTGCGCCAATAAAATCATGCAAAGCCTTCACCTTGTCATTTCCCTGCAGCTCGCCGCCGATATTGGAAAGGTCCAAAGTAATATCGTTGACATAGACATCGCCGGAGCCATCAGGAACCTCAGCACCGCTCAGATTAATGCTGCCTGCGATATCAAGGTCGCTGTCAACTAAAATATCGCCACTGCTGCTGACAGTCAGGTTGCCCTTAGTCTCAATCTTGCCCTTTTTATAGTTACCATAAAGCAGGTTGGCGCTACCGCTCATGTGCGTGCCATCATCAAAGGTATTTTCCATGGTGCTGATGGTGATGTTACCGGTTTTGGCAGTTTCAGTCTGCAGCCGATAAGCATGCGCCATGCCCTGAGAGGTCATTGCCTTATTTTTGTCTGACACATTATTTTTATCAGGTGCCTGGGAATCACCATAGCCATAGTTAATACCAGGAACAATAACATCGGTTTTTTCTCCCTCTTTGCCCAAGGTAATCAGCTTGCCATAGACAGTTAAATCAGCGGCGTTGATGTTAATGCCATGCTGAAGCGATTTATCCGGATTAAAATGGGAAAGCGCATTATGGTTGCCGGTAGATATAACGCTGCCGCTCAGCTCCAAGGAGCTGTTGGTATTTAACACAACATCACTGCCGTAAAGCATGCTGTCCATACCAAAGCGCAAGCCGCCCTGCAGGTTATCCTTGGCGTTGAGCTTCAGCACGCCATCGCTGTAAATTGTGCCGCCAAAAATATGCGTGCTGTTGGTAATTTCTACATTGTTCAGCGTCAGACCAGGTGTATAACGAAGGGTATTATCAGCATTAGGCAAGCCAAAAACTGCCAGGGAGCCATTGTTCTTCAGGTCCATATCGCTCCAGTTGAAGCTTAAATCCTTTTTGGTGTTGATAATCGTCAGCAGCGGATCATAGGCCGTGCCATACTGCACATTCGCACCTTTATTATCCTTAATGAACTCCTGCCAGTTGCTTTCCTGGCTGAAGTAATTATGCGAGCCTGACAGGAAGGCGTTCAGTATCGGCAAGCTGCCATCGCTCATGCGCCAGTTATCATCCGTTGCTCCTTCTATTTTGCCATCCGTCTGTTTGGAAAAGCTAAATTTGCTCCACGCGTTCGGGTCATTTAGCTTATCGTAGTCAATGACCGTGGCATTTTTTTGCAGGTACCCAGAATTAGGCGCTGATGCTAAATCAAAATAACCATTGTCAGCCTGCGGACGTATGTAATAAACATTTTCAAAATCAACAAAGGATCTATTCGTGCCACGATCAAACGCACCTACTATATCCCCTACAAACCCACCTGCGGCATACAATTTATCGACATAAATATTGCCCATGGTATAAGCGTTACTTATCTTCAACCTGTTGCTAGTGCCACTGTAATTAAAAGTACCACCCAAAATACCGCCAACTTCGTTGTACTTGCCACCACCCATAAAGGAACGTAAAGAGCCAAGGTTATAAGCATTGCTAATACTTAAAGCAGCATTAGAACCGCTGCTCAGATTGCCGCCGCTCAGGTCTACGGAGCCAACAATACCACCTACCTGGCTAGGCGCATTATTCTTGTTATATACCGTAATATTACCGGTGTTGAAGACATTTTTCAGATAACCACTATACCAATAGCCGGCAATGCCGCCGACAACATTGAAGCCATTGTAAATATCGCCATTGTTATAGCTTTTTTCAACAATACCGCTCAAACGGCCGACTATGCCGCCGACATGGCGACCATACGTGGTGTAGCTGCTGTCGCCAATCGTACCCTTGTTATAGGTATCGTAAATGATAACACGTCCAATAGCCATTTCAGTACTTTCACCCAGGATGCCGCCCATATTAATTGGTGTAACACCGGTTGATGCCGCATCATGGCGTGTTGTCTTAATATCGCCTACATTATAGGAGGCAGCAATACTGCCATTGTAGGCAAAGCCGCCAATACCGCCAATATTAGTATAACCAGTAACATTACCTGTATTATAGCTGCTGGAAACTGCCGCGCTGGCATAACCGCTTTTACCGGCAGCATCAGTAGCATTACCCTTGATGATTGCCAGTCGATTATCATCAGTCAGACGGTTCCCATCGCTATCCGTTTTCTTCGGCATGTCAATTTTACCGACGATGCCGCCAACATTGACAGCCTGTGACGTCCGCTTCGACGTATCTGCCGCAGTATGCACATCGCCACGGTTGCCGCCGGCTTCAATACGCACCGGCACACCGTACAGATAGCCTGCTATGCCGCCAATATTACCAGTAATATAAGTTTCCTTATGGGTGATTTCTTGCGTAAAGCTACCATCCTTTTTGATGCCGCCGGTAGCCATAATATCGCCGCCGTTGTTAATAGCGTTCAGAATGCGGTAATCCTTTTTATTTTTATTGGTTGCATCTGTGGAACCAAAATAGCCGGCAATACCGCCTACGTTCATAGCACCGCGGATATTGCTTTCTACGTTATTGGCATTGGTGATATTGCTGTCCTCAGCAGGCCGACAATACCGCCGACGTTGCCTGCTGCATAATGGTCGAAGCCGCGAGGATCATTATTGTTATTAGCAGTTTTCTTTACCAACGCGGAGCTTACATCCGCTTTGTTGGTTACATCCTTCAGCTCGCTGCCAGCAATGCTGCCCACAATGCCGCCGACGTTGGCTGCACGTACCTCAGCCTTATGAGTGCCGGGAAGGGCTTCATTATTATTCTGCCAATTACTGCCAGTATAATCAGTATGATAAATATAGCTGTCAATAGTAAAGCCGTTGGCTTTGACAACGCCTTCGTTGGAAGCATTAGCAACGGTAGTATTATTGGAAATACTGCCGACGATACCGCCAACATTATAGCCACCCTCAACAGTATTATAGTTAATCAGCGTATTTTTCGTGCCACCAACTGTCGCATTTTCTGCTTTACCAATCATACCGCCGATATTATACGAATAGTCGGAGCCATTGTCTATACCGGTAATTTTACCAAGGTTATAGGAGCCCTTGTACTGGACACGGTTTTCCTCATCATTGGACAGCTTGCCGCCGTTCATATAGCCAACCAGGCCGCCAACGTTGCTAACACCGCTGACATTACCGGTATTAGTCAGGTTCGACAGCTCGCTGCTGCGGCTGTCCGGTTGAACAGAACCAGCAGCATCAGTAAAATTATAGGTAAGCTTACGATTACCCTCAGCATAACCGATGATACCACCGACATTGTTTTTACCGCTGACCTTCAGCGTACTGTTGACGCCCTTGACCGTGGTGTTCACCGCATGACCGATAAAGGCACCGGTATCAGTAGTGCCGCCCTGTATAGATACGCCGTCATTACCGGCAATCAGCGTTACATTGCCCATGATGGCGCCGTCAGTAAAGCCAAAAAGGCCTGTGGCTTTACCCTTGCTGTTATCACTGTTATCAATGCTCAGGCCAAAGATAGAATTGTCAAGGCCATCAAACTTGCCCTTGAAGGCATTATCCTTCGTATTGCCGATAGGATTCTGGTCACTGCCCGTCAGGTCAATAGAATAGCGCAGGGCATAATGGTCCCCCATGCCCCAACCTTGCTTTTTGCCGATGTTTTCTAATTCCTTGCCGTCCTTAATCCAACGGTAGGTAAAAAATTCCGTAACGGACTGGTTCGGTGCATCAGGATTGCCGGCTTGAACCGTGCCTTGCCATCTATCTCCGGTACCATTATCAGCAAACTCAATATATTCGCCCCATTTTTTGGCCTTTTCCGACTTCGGCGTACTACTGCCAAGTACAATATCATATTTGCGGTTATCACCAAAACTCTTGTCATCATAAGGCTTGCTAACAATAGTCAAGGCATCAGCCTTAGTGGTATCAAGTCCGCTGAGGCGGTCCATATCAATAACTACACGCTCGCCCTCAAAGACCAGCTTATTGGCGTTGATATAACCCAGGCTCATCAGCTCGGCGTTGGTCATCGCCTTATTCTTCTTCAGCTCATTGGCTATATCAGTATTTTCGTTCCACCTGTTGATATTATCTATTTTTTTGTTGGCAATATGCAGGCTGCCGACATTAATTTCCGCACTGTTGCCAATCTGCACACCGTTGGGGTTAACAAGATAGATATTGCCGCCCTGCTTATCACCGACATAGGAATTCAGCTTGCCGTAAATCTGCGAGCTTTCGCTGCCGGTAACATAGTTCAGCATATTAAAGTTATCGTGGTCACCACGGATAGTTACGGTAGCATTGGCACCGATAGAAAAGCTGTCCCAGGTGACAATGGCATTTTGCGTCGTCTGGTGCAAATTCATCTGGTTGCCCTGTGCCCAGCTGCCTTTAAAACCACCTTCAATAGTACCGGCAATTACGTTTCCATTACCCGGAAGCATGTTGTTAGCAACAACGCTGTTGCCTGCGGCGCTGGCAACCCATGGCACTGAAAGCACAGAAAGCATTACAAGACTGGCCAGACGCGTATTTAAACGTTTATTTAGACTATCCTTTAGTTTCATTTTTTTCTCCCTTCATTTAAGCTGCATATTCAATTATTAATTTATTTTATGAGCTTGCTTTTCCGCACCTTCTCCCTTACGACGCAGAAAAGCACCAGGCAAGATCACTTAAAACATTTTATAAAGCTGGAACCACATATGGCCGCTATGGTCACGCGGTTCAACCCTGTCTTTTTGCGCATTGATTTTGCGGGCATAATCCAATTGAGCATGCCAGGAATTATCCAAATTATAGCGCAGGCCCACACCCCAGCCGGAAAGATGCTCGATAAGAGCAGCATTATGCGATTTTACTGCGCCTGTGTCAATAAAGGCTGCAGCCTCCAATCCCTTGATTCCCGTCTGACGGCGAACCTCGGCAGTAGCAGTAAAGCCAATATCGCCGCTGCCTTCACTGGCACCATAAGCACGCACGCCGTTCATACCGCCCAGGTAGAACATTTCGCTGCCGTCTAGGTTGCGGTTGGCAATTTGGCCGCTGAGCTGTACGCGGTAGTTTGTTTTACCATCATAAATAACGTGCAACAAGTCACTTGTCAGCTTATGGTAGTCGCCATCCAGGGATTTGCCACCGCCACTCAAATTACCATACCAGTAAATCAGGCTATACTGGCTGAAGCGGTTCGGCAGATACTTGCTGCCGCTGATGCCTGCATGGTAAACATTGGCCATTTTCTCCGTGGTCAGCTCTATTCCTGCCAATCCTGCAGCCTTCAACTGCAGTCTATCCTTAATTTTGCGGTGGTCATAGCCATAAATCGCCGTTACACGGTTCATGCGGTCACGGTATACAGGCGTCAGACCGTAGAAGCTGAAGCCACGCGACTGACCGAGAGAATTATAGAAGCTGTTGGTATTGAGATCGTAGCTGCTTTGGCTCCAGCCAATGCCCCAGCGGGTGCCATCGCGTCCGACAGGCGCTTCATAGCGTGCACCATAGTTTTTTGTATCATGGTTGGTGAGCATGCCGTTCAAAATGATTTTGTCACCCTGATGACCGGGGTTATTGATTTCGGTATTAAAGCCGTAGCGATAACGGCCGCTGTAGTAGCCGCCGGCATTATCCGTAAATACGTAGTTGTTCCAGACGGGACGACGCAGCACCTGCACCTTTACCTTCGTGGTGCCAGGCTTGCTGCCCGGAGCTAAAATCGCTCTGGCAACAACACCCGGCAAATCGTTGATGTTGTTCATCGTCATTTCCAGCGGCTTGTCCATGATATAAGCACCGCTTTGCAGATTCTTATGAATATAACCAGCCAGCACTCTGTCAGCTACGTCCGATTCATTGCTGATAATCTCAATATCATCGTATTTGGCAACGTAAACTGCAATTTCCAGCTCGCCCTGCTTTACCTCCTGCGGCGGCACAATAGCCTGCGCCACAGTATAGCCGCAGGTGCGCGCATATTCATTAATTCTGCTGATGAGCTGCTGCAGCTCTGCCATCTGCAGGCTGCGCCCTTCATACTCTTTGCAGATAGCTGCCAGCTTACCAGCCTTATCAGGCAGCGTGAAGCCTGTCAGCTTAACCTTGGCAACAAAAAACGCCGGATTAGCCTCCGTGCCTGTATTACCAGGCTTATAAAGCTCGCCGGCTCCCTGCATGCCTTCCACCTGTTGCTCCTGTTGACCTGTTCTGTTGTAAGGATGTGTCGTTACAGCCTCCTTATCAAAGGTAGGTATGGGGTTTGCAGCTAATGCCGTTGTGCTCATCAGTGAGCACATAACAGCTACTGCCATCAGCTTTTTGTTCATTATATTCAGCTCCATTCTCTTAATTTTCTCCAAAAAGCACACCACTTGAATTAATAATATATAAATTCTCAATTGTTCACGTACAGCATTTATCTATGGTATGAAATATTCTTAATAAAGGAAGTAGCAGTACCTGCAGACAGTAAACTGAAACAGCAGGTAATTTTTCGCACAACACTACCGATTAAAATCAGTCAATATAAACACTATCGACTGAAATATTTAATATTATCGCAACTGCTATACACTTACATCACAGAAAGTGTGAACAACGAGTATCTTTTTTCTCACTCGATTATTTTACTATTTATTAATATTATCGTCAACTGCCTTTTTTTAAGCTTCAGAAAATATTTTTCTTGATGTTTTTGCAAATATTTTAACTTCAACAAAAATCTGCATCAATTTATATTATAATTCATAAATAATCGCTTCATAAGACTTTTTATTCCCAGATAAGTTTTATCCATGAATATTTTTTCTAAAATATATGCGATTAGGAATACACTTACTTTTATAAATTACCTATCTTATTAATAGCAATTATAGCACTACGTCCCCCCCAGTCAAACTCTTATCCGCGAACACGCTACATTTGGCGTAAAAATTTTCATTAACTCTTAAATACGTTACATTTAGTTGAAGAGATTTTAACAGTTAAGGTTCAGATGGGTATAAGTAAACTTTAAAAAATTTATCCTTGGTAATTTTCGCGTAAAAAAATACGCAACAGATATGATATCTGCATCATCCACATAAAATCAAAAAGGACCGCCACCACAGGCGATACATCATCGCCAGGGACAGTCCTTTTGAACTTCACTTAATTATTATTTCCGTTTTAAATTTCCAGCTTCTTCAGCAGGAATTCCTCCTCATCCTCAGACAGGCTTTCACCATCAAGCATTTTGTAGGCAACGTCAGCAGCCTTGGCCAGACGCATCATAACCTCCGTGCTGTAGTTGCGGTTGAGATTTGCCAAAGTCTGTCTTGCCAGCTCCATAGAAGCAGCAGACACAGTATTTCCCCCAAAACGCTGGTCGCAGGCATAGGCCAGGGCAATCAGGCAGCAGACAATCTCGCTGCTGTAGTTTACATCAAGAACAGTGCGGTTGTTGATAATGAAGCAAAGGTCCTTCACTGCCTTGTCCACATCAAGGCCTGCTGCTCTGCCGCCATCCTCCAGGCGCAGCTAAAGCCATTTCTTCTGTTCAATATTTGTTTGCAGCAGCAATGCATATGCATAATCTTTTTATTAAGCATTTTTATTTTCCGAAGCGCGCTGATGGCATAAAAATAGCGCTGCCTGTTTGGCAGCGCATATTTTAGTCAGCTTGCAATTACAGCTTCGCAATGACATCCTTATCAAAAACCTTCGCCAACAGCTCCTTAGCTCTGGCATCAACCTCTTCATCAATATACCCCTGCACCTTCAGCAACGCAAAGGTAATTGCCACCAGGTCATCACTGTATCCCAGCACCGGCGTTAAATCCGGCACAAAATCCAGGGGAGCGATTAAATACCCCAAAGCTCCCATAATCAACGCCTTTTCCTTCGCAGGAACCTCCGGCTTCTGCAGTACGCACCACAGCTGCACGACCTTATACAGCAGCTCGATGCCGATGTGGGCACCGTAGCGGCTGATTTTATGCAGCAGGCCTTCCTCGCTGTAGCTTCCGGAATACTTCTGCAGCTCGCCGTCATTGATTTTCTTTTTGTCAAAGTCTTTGTGTTCTGTCATTTTGCTCCACTCTTCTCCAAACCGTGGACGAATGCTTAGCGCATGTTGATGAATTGCAGATCAACGCCGAAATCGCCAGCCTTCAGCAGCTGGATAACAGCCTGCAGGTCATCCTTTTTCGCACCGGCAACACGTACCTGGTCATCCTGAATCTGAGCAGTTACTTTCAGCTTGGAAGCCTTGATAGCTGCCACGATTTTTTTGCCGTTCTCCTTAGAAATACCCTGTTGGATTTCCAAAGCTTGGCGAACGGTGCCTTTCGCAGCGGGCTCAATCTTGCCCGGAACCAGGCAACGCAGAGGAATACCGCGTTTAGCCATTTTTTGGCGCAGCATATCTAAAATTGCGCCCAGCTTGTATTCGTCCTCAGCTGCAATTTTTACTTCCTTCTCACCGAGCTCGATGGAAGCATTGCTGCCGCGGAAATCATAACGCTGGTCAATCTCTTTTTTAACCTGATTAACAGCGTTATCCATCTCCTGCATATCAACTTGGGAAACTACGTCAAAGGAACTATCTTTTGCCATTATTATTATCCTCCTAAAATAAAGCTACAGTCTATTCTAATTATATCAAAGAAACTGCCTCAGCGCCAGCAAAAGTACCTGCAGCGTTTATTTACCTGCATTTTTGCCATGCATATAAGCATGCTCCTGGCTAAGCTCCTGCAAAAGCTGTAGGCCGCTCCAGGTGCAATTGGTGGGGGTCAGCATCGCCTTGAGCGCCACCTGACGCAGCTTGCCCTTTTTTATGGCAGCCAGCAGCCTGTCCAGATCCTGACGGCTGAAGCCGCACATGAGCAGCATTTCCTCCTGCCCCTCGTCACCGCTGTAAACTTCACTGACAGACGCCACCTCGGACAAGCCTGCCAGATAGCCTACAGGCTGTAGCAGCTCCTCGCGCGCCACGGCGCGCAGCTGCGTGCGCAGCATCATACAGATAAGCTTCAGCGCCTGCAGACGCTCAGGCGTAAAATTATAGGCCAAAATTATTTTTTGCATATATATCTCCTATCTCAGGCAAACAAATCAATCTGGTTATTTTCCGGCAAATCTCCCAAAACGCCCATGTCTGCCAGCTTTTCGATAACACTCTTGTTGACACCGGAACGCTGGCGCAAATCCTCCTGAGAGATAAACGGCCGGTTGATGTCCCTCGCCGCAGCAATGCTCTTGGCCGCGTTTTCACCTACACCGCCCAAGGCAGCCAAAGGCGGACGCAGGCCGTTTTCCGTAACCAGGAATTTAATCGGGTCCGACTTGTATAAATCCATCTTATCAAAGCTCAGACCGCGCTCCAGCATCTCATTTACCAGCTCCAGATAGGTGACTGTCGTTTTATCCAGAGGCGAAGCCTTGAAGCCCTGCTGGTAAACATTCTTGATAAAATTCTTTACATAGCTCTTGCCCTTGGAAACATGGGTATAATCAAAATCCTTGGCACGTACCGTAAAGTACGCTGCATAAAACTCCTTAGGGTAATGCACCTTGCAATAAGCAATGCGGTACGCCATAAGAACGTACGCAACGGCGTGCGCCTTCGGGAACAGATACTGGACCTTTTCGCAGGACTTGATATACCATTCGGGAATATTTACTGCGCGCATAGCCTCGAGCATCTTAGGCTCCAGACCTTTTTTCGCCGCCTTGCCCTTACGCACGTGCTCCATCGTCTTAAACGCCAGACTGGGCTCCACGCCCTTGGAAATCAAATGCGTCATAACGTCGTCACGCGTGGAGATAGTTTCGGCAACAGGCTTGCCTTCCTTAATCAAATCCTGCGCATTGTTCAGCCATACGTCAGTACCATGCGAATAACCGGATACACGCACAACCTCACTGAATTTTTTCGGCTGTACGTCGCTGATCATCTGGCGTACAAATTTGGTACCGCATTCCGGGATACCAAAGGTGCCGACGGCACTGTCAATCTGCTCCGGCGTAACGCCGAGCGAAGATGTATCCTGGAAGATACGCATCGTTGCCTCATCGCCCACAGGAATCTTCTTGGGATCAAAGTTAGGATCCACATCCTCCTGCAGATATTTTTCCAGCATCTTCAAAACCATCGGATCATCGTGACCCAGAATATCCAGCTTAACCAGACGGTCATTGATGCTGTGATAATCGTAGTGAGTAGTAATCGTAGTGCCATCCTTATCATCGGCAGGACGGTTCATCGGCGTAATATAATGGATATCCATATTACGCGGCACAACCATGATGCCGCCGGGATGCTGGCCCGTAGTGCGCTTGATGCCGGCAAAGCCTTCAACCAGCGCAGCCACATGCGCCGGATGCACATGCAGATTCTTGGCCTCGTAATATTTTCTGATAAAGCCTATCGCCGTTTTGTTGGCGATGGTCGCAATCGTACCGGCGCGGCAAACGTTGTCGCGGCCGAAAAGCTCCTCGGTGTACTTGTGTGCTACACTCTGGTCGGACATGGCGGACGGATCATCGGGATCGATACCGCCGGAGAAGTTCAAATCGATATCAGGAACCTTGTCGCCATGGAAGCCCAGGAAAACCGCGAACGGGATATCATGACCGTCGCGCAGCATTCTGGTGCCGCATTCGGGGCAATCCTTCGGCGGCAGGTCAAAGCCGCTGTCTACCTCATTGTTCATAAAGAATTCGCTGTGACGGCAATGCGGACAGCGGTAATGCGGCTTCAGCGCATTAACCTCGGTAATATCCAGCATCGTAGCAACAAAGGACGAGCCTACGCTGCCACGCGAGCCTACCAAGTAACCGCGGTCGATAGAATGCTTAACCAGCTTATGCGCAATATAATACAATACGGAGAAGCCGTGGCCGATAATAGCGTCCAGCTCCATCTTCAAGCGGTCCTCAACAATCTGCGGCAGCTTTTCGCCATACCATTCATGCGCTTTGGCATAGGACAAATCACGCACTGCATCCTCCGCACCGGGAATCGACGGTGAATACAGCTGATCACGGTCGGGAACAGGCTTAATACGCTCAATCATATCCGCAATCTTATTGGTATTGGTAACAACAACCTCGTAGGCTGCCTCCTTGCCCAAATAAGAGAACTCCTCGAGCATCTCCTCCGTAGTATGCAAGTACAGCGGCGGCTGCAAATCCGCATCCTTGTAGCCCTGACCGGCCTGCAAAATCGCACGCAGCTGCGCATCCTCAGGATTGAGGAAATGCACGTCGCAGGTTGCCACAGTCAGCTTGCCCAAGCGCTTGCCCAGCTCGTAGATTTTGCGGTTATGCTCGCGCAAATCCTCTTCGGTGCAATAGTTTTCACGCACCAGGAACTGGTTATTACCCGTAGGCTGAATCTCCAGATAATCATAAAAGCCGGCGATTTCCTCCAGCTCCTCATCGCTCGCGCCCAAGCGCACCGCACGATAAAGCTCGCCCGCCTCGCAGGCCGAGCCGAGAATCAGGCCCTCGCGATGCTCCTCGATAACAGCGCGCGGCAGCAGCGGACGCTTATTCAGATAACGCAGGTGGCTGATAGTAACGAGCTGGTACAGGTTACGCAGACCAACCTCATTCTTCGCCAGAATAATAATATGGTAGCTGCTGATTTTGCTCTTACCCTTAGTCGCAGCATCGGGATTTTCCGTATCAACGGCATCGTCCTTTGTCTGGCGGTCGCTGATAAGATAACCCTCCATGCCAAAAATCAGCTTCAGGTCACTGCCCTCCGCAGCATCAAAGCAGAACGGGAAGGCCTGCACTACGCCATGATCTGTAATCGCCAAAGCCTTGTGGCCCCAACGTATCGCCTGCTTTACAAGGCCCTCCATAGGCGTCAGGCCGTCAAGCTTACTCATCTTCGTATGGCAATGCAGCTCAACCCTCTTGACCTCGGCGTTATCCATGCGCTCCTCCTTGGCATCGAGCTTCATAATACCACGAGGCATCATGCACATCTCGTCAAAGGCAAAGCGGTCGGGTGCAACATCACCCTGCAGACGCAAGCGCATACCGGGCTTCAGCAGATTTTTAAACTCATTGCATTCCTTGCGCGGGTCACCGCCGTCACGCTTGTCAAAGCGTAGCTTAACGAAAATACCGCCGGTATCATCGCTCACGTTAAAGGTAAGCACAATGGAACCGACGCGCGTTTCCTTATCAATAAAGGTCTGCAACGCGCCGTCCTTATCCAGGCTTTTGACAAAGGTACCTTCGATAACAACGTTGCGCTCTTCCTCTGTAACAGTATCAAGCTTACGTGGTGTACCCTTGATTTTTTTGCCCCACAGCTGGCCGTCAGCCTTCTTTTCACCGTATAAGGCAGCCATTGCCTGCAAATAATCCGGGTCCTCCTCCGGATTGTTGTAGGACGTTTCACAGGGAGGCTCCGGCGGCAGAGCTTCGCCGATTTCAATATCAGGCGGCTCGGGAGGTAAAGGAATTTCCTCCGGCAGCGGCTCGCCAGTGCAGTCGGTAATCTCTACCTCTGCCTGCGGCTCACGCTGCATCATCTGGCATTTGGAGCCATCGCCGTCGCAAATCATATCTACACTTTGCAAAGAAAAAGCGGCTGCAAGCTGCTGCGCCGCCTTCTGCAGCAAGCCGCCGGTAAGATGGGCGGCACAGCTGAAGTGTACCTCCCACTGACAGGCAGACTCGTCTACACAAATCTGATTAATATGCATCAGCTTCAGCTGCATCAATTCCACCGGGGAAAAGGTCAGCGAAGCCAAAAAACTATAAAATTTTTCTTCATCAGGAATCAGGCAATATTTTTTATTCACATTAAATCCTTTCCTAATAATGACGGGAGAAGTTGTTGGGGGAATTGGATAACAACGCAGATGGCGTGCTATCTTCCTCTGTTTTTTGGAGATAAGCTAGAGTGCGTCAGCTGCCAGGGCGGATGCCGACGGCGTACTTTTAGTACGTCGAGGCGACGCAACAAACGCAGATGACGTGCTATCTTCCTCTGTTTTACGAGATAAGCTAGAGTGCGTCAGATGCTAGGCGCGGATGCCGACGGCGTACTTTTAGTACGTCGAGGCGACGCAACAACGCAGATGGCGTACTATCGCTTATCTCGCTTATCGCATGTTTTCGACGCCTACAACACCCTCTATCCCCTGCAACCCTCTTACCAAATCTCCGCCATCGGGCGCAGTTTTGCCAAGCTTCAGAAAGACCTCCAGCACCAGACGATTCTTTTCCTTATCGCGCTTTACGTTCAGCGATTTTACCTGCACACCGTTGAGTGACAGATAACCGGTAACATCGGTGATGGCACCGGAGCGATTGGTAGTAATGATGCGGACAAACTGGCGGTCACTGCGGCTGTTGGCAGCAAAGCGCTTTTCCCAGGTATGAAAGGTAACCAAAGTTATCATGGTGATAATGGTTGCCACACTGCTGAGGAAGTACATACCGCTACCAGCAGCAAGACCGATTGCGGAAACCATCCACAAGCTGGCAGCAGTTGTCAGGCCGCGGATAGTTAAACCCTCGTGCAGAATGGTGCCTGCACCGAGAAAGCCTATGCCGCTGACAACCTGGGCTGCTATACGCGCCGAGTCACGGCGTTGGCCGATATCCTCCTCCAGCTTGGCAGTCTGAGGATAGACATCATCAAAGCCGTAAAGCGAAACGAGCATAAACAGCGCCGAGCCCACGCACACAAGAATATGCGTGCGGAAACCGGCAGGACGGTCGCCACTGCCTCTTTCTATACCGACAATACCGCCGAGAATTGCAGCAACAACCAGCCTGATAACCATAACAACCTCTTTGTTATGCAAAAAAGAAGTATTAATCAAATCCATGCCAGTATCACCTCACAGCTTCCGTTCCCTCTGCCTGCGCTTGGCGCAGACACGGGAACTGAGTTATTTTTACAGCTTTTGCAGCATCTCCCTGATAGCAGTGATATAATCACCGTCCAGCGGCAGCATGCTTACTTCGCCGGTCTTACGAACTTTTACTTCCAGCTCGCCGGTCTGCAGAGTCTTAGGACCTACAACTACGCGCAGCGGATAGCCGATTAAATCTGCGTCCTTGAATTTTACGCCCGGACGCTCCTTGCGGTCGTCGATAACAACCTCAACGCCTGCTTTGTGCAGCTCGTTGTAGATTTCTTCAGCCTTAGCGAAGGATGCTTCGTCCTTTACGTTTACAGGTACAACCAGTACTTCATACGGAGCAATAGCAACAGGCCAGATCATGCCGTCGGCATCATGGCTTTGTTCAACGCAGGCAGCCATAGTACGGCCAACGCCGATACCGTAGCAGCCCATTACCATCGGCTGTTCCTTGCCGTTTTCATCCAAATAGGTGCATTTCATAGCTGCGCTGTATTTGGTGTGCAGCTTGAATACCTGGCCTGCTTCAATGCCGCGAGCTTTAGCAATCGGAGCGCCGCAGTGCGGGCAGGGATCGCCTTCAGCCATCAGACGGATATCTGCAACGTAGGTCGGAGTGAAGTCACGGCCCGGGTTAGCGTTGATGTAGTGGAAGCCTTCATGGTTAGCACCACAGCAAACATTGTGCATATTCATAACGGTTGCATCACAAACGATAATAACCTTTTCGGGGTCAAGGCCTACAGGACCCATGTAACCACCGACAGTGCCTGCCTTAGCCAGCAGCTCTGCCTCAGCCATTTCCAGCTCAACTGCGCCTACGGTGTTTTGTACTTTAGTTTCGTTAACCTCGTGGTCACCGCGAACAAAGCACAGTACCAGGCCTTTTTCACATTGGTATGCAACAGCTTTTACGGATTTTTCAATCGGAGCGTTGAGGAAAGCGCAAACATCGGCAATAGTCTTGCAGTTCGGAGTTTCAACCTCGCTCAGCTCCTGCATTTCTTCTGCCGGAGCCTCCAGCGGATACAGCTCTGCCTTTTCGATATCGGCAGCGTAATCGCATTTGGTGCAGTAGGTAATTTCTGCTTCACCGCTATCTGCCAGCACCATGAACTCATGGCTGCCGGTACCGCCGATAGCACCGCTGTCTGCTTCTACCGGACGGAAGTTCAGACCGCAGCGGGTAAAGATTTTGTCATAAGCATCATACATTGCCTTATAGGAAACGTCCAGACCTGCTTCATCACGGTCGAAGGAATAGCCATCCTTCATGATGAAGTCACGGCTGCGCATCAGACCGAAGCGCGGACGGCGTTCGTCACGGAATTTGTCCTGAATTTGGTACAGGTTCAGCGGCAGCTGACGGTAGGAACGTACATCGTTCTTAACCAGGGTAGTAACCATTTCCTCGTGGGTAGGACCAAGGCAGTATTCATGGCCGTGACGGTCCTTCAAGCGTACCATTTCTGCGCCGTAAGCGTCCCAACGGCCGCTTTCCTTCCAGATTTCTGCCGGCTGCATAATCGGCATCATGATTTCCTGACAGCCTGCATGGTCCATCTCTTCGCGGATAATATTTTCGATTTTTTTAATAACACGCCAAGCCAACGGCAGATAGGTGTACATGCCATTGGTGGATTTACGCATAAAACCGGCACGCAGCAGCAGCTGATGGCTCGGGATTTCAGCCTCGGACGGAACCTCACGCAGAGTGGGTGCATACATTTTAGAAACTTTCATTAACGGGATACCTTCCTCTCAAGTAAAATTTTATCTATTTCATCAAAAAGCTCGCTTACAAGCTGCTCTTCGGGAACCTTACGCAGGATTTCACCCTTGCGGAAAACAAGTCCCTCGCCGATGCCGCCGGCAATGCCGACGTCAGCCTCACGCGCTTCACCGGGTCCGTTGACTACACAGCCCATAACGGCAACCGTAATGGGTTCTTCAACATCCGCCAGACGGCGTTCAACCTCCAGCGCCAGCTTTTCCAGGCTGATGCGGGTGCGTCCGCAGGTCGGGCAGCTGATTAACGTCGGTCCGTGCTCACGCAGCCCAAGGGATTTCAGGATGTCATAGGCCACACGCACCTCGTTCACCGGGTCACCGGTCAGTGAAACGCGAATAGTATCGCCGATGCCTTCGGCCAGCAGCGTACCGATGCCTACTGCGGATTTGATAATACCGCTGTTGACGGTGCCTGCCTCCGTAATGCCGACATGCAGCGGATAATCACACTGCGCTGCCATCAGACGATAAGCCTCCAAGGTCAGCGGCACATCATGCGCCTTGAGCGAAATCTTAATGTTACGGTAATCCATCGCTTCGAGAATGCGAACGTGGCGCCAAGCCGCCTCCACAAGAGCCTCCGCGGTGGGATGGCCGTATTTTTCCAGCAAATCCTTCGGCAGGGAGCCGGCGTTGACACCGATGCGGATAGGAATATTGCGTTTCTTCGCTGCTTCTACCACAGCGCGCACCTTCTCCTCACCGCCGATATTGCCGGGGTTTAAGCGCAGGCCGTCAACGCCTGCTTCAATCGCTGCCAAAGCCAGCTTATAATCAAAATGAATATCGGCAATGACAGGAATCGGACTTTCCTTACAAATTGTTTTCAGGCCCTCCGCCGCTGCCATATCAGGCACGGCACAGCGGATAATATCACAGCCTGCATCTGCCAGACGCTGAATCTGCTCCAAGGTTGCAGCAGCATCGTCTGTATGTGTGTTAGTCATAGACTGAACGGCAATCGGAGCATCGCCGCCCACAGCCACGCTGCCTACATGCAGCTGGCGGGTTTTTCTACGTTCTATCACTTTCGTTCACCTCTTAACGTGTTATATCCTTAAAGGTGGAAAATACTGTCAGCGCTAAAATCAGCGCAATACCAACCATCTGGATGTTAGTCATAGCCTTACTGCCGAGCGGTTTACCGCGCAGACCTTCCAACAGCAACAGTACAAAATGTCCGCCGTCCAGTGCCGGCAGCGGCAGCAGGTTGATAACGCCCAGGTTAATGCTCAGAAAAGCAACAAAGGTAATCAACGGCAGCAGTCCTTTTTCTGCCACCTGACCGGCCATCTGCGCCACGCCGATAGGACCGGCAACCTCAGCCGGAGCTTTACCGGAAACAATCTTGTACAGACCATTAAGCATAGAAACAATAATATTTTTGGTATATACGCAGCCTTCCTTAATGGAGCCGAAGAAACCAAGGCTGACCTTGTTGAACTTAGGGCTGATGCCGATTAAGGGACGACCTGCCTCCTTATCGAATACAGGAGTCATAGTGTAGCTTTTTACAGCTCCCTGGCTTTCTGCAGTCAGCGTTACCGGATTAGTTCCGCTCGCACGCAAATTGGTAACAACCTCAGCCCAGGTAGCAACAGGCTTATTGTTAATCGTCAGAATGCGGTCGCCGTTACGCAGTCCCGCTTTTTCCGCAGCCATGCCGTCTACAACAGTACCCAGGATTGGCTCATTCACCAGCTCCTGCCTGCCCTCCAGCATAAAAATACCGCTGAAAAGAATAATAGGCAACAGAAAATTCATCAGCGCACCTGCCAGAATAACCAGCATTCTGGAGGGAATCGGCTTAGATTTAAAGGTTCCGGGTTCAGGCGGATCATCAGGATCCATACCTGCGATTTTATTATAGCCACCCAGCGGAATAGCTCTCAGGCTATACAAGGTATCGCCGTCCTTTTGCTGATACAGCTTAGGACCGAAGCCGATGGCAAATTCATCAACACGCATACCTGTGAGCTTTGCCGTAATAAAATGACCGAATTCGTGTACCGTAACCAGCACACCAAAAACAAAAACAGCGGCTAATATTGTAAGCATTTTACCTCCTTACGATAGTCGGCTAATCCTGCCGGCCTTCAGTCTATAATTTAGCAATAACCCCTTTGGCAGCAGCACGCGCCCAGGCATCCGTTGCTTCAATATCCTCCAGCTGCGGACGCAAAACATTGTTATGCTGCGCTGTAACCGTAGCAGTGATATAAGGGATATCCAGATATTTAATTTTGCCTGCCAAAAAGGCATATACAGCCTCCTCGTTGGCAGCATTGAAGGCACAGGGCAGAGTGCCGCCGGCCTTACCGCAGTCAATCGCAATCTTCAAGGAAGGAAATGCTTCTAAATCAGGTGCTTCAAAGGTAAGATTACCCGCAGCAACAAGATCAAGCTGTTCAAAGCTGTAATCATAGCGCTCCGGCCAGCTCAAAGCGAACTGAATCGGCAAACGCATATCAGGCACACCCAGTTGGGCAATCACACTGCCGTCGCAAAATTCTACCAGACTGTGTACGATGCTCTGCGGATGCACAACGACCGCAATTTTATCATAAGGCATATCAAACAGCCAATGTGCCTCCATAACCTCCAAGCCCTTATTGGCCAATGTAGAGGAATCAAGCGTTACCTTCTGCCCCATGCTCCAGTTTGGGTGATTGAGGCATTGCGCCAAAGTTACATTTTCCAGCTCACTGCGTTTTTTGCCGCGGAACGGGCCGCCGCTCGCCGTAATAATCAGGCGCTTGACTTCCTTTTCCGTGCCTCCGCGCAAGGATTGGAAAATAGCGCTGTGCTCACTGTCCACAGGAGTCAGGCTTACACCATGCTTACGCACAGCCTCCATAACAATGCTGCCGGCAGCAACAAGCGTTTCCTTATTGGCCAGCGCAATGTTCTTGCCACAGGCAATAGCAGCCAGCGTCGGGCGCAGGCCGGCATAGCCTACCATAGAACCAAGCACCGTATCCGCTCCCTCGTAGGTAGCGGCAGCCAGAAGACCTTCCTCCCCGGCTAAGATTTCTGTCTTGCCGTGATAGCGGTCAGCCAAGCGTTTAGCAGCGTCCTTATCCGTCAAAACGGCAATATCAGGCTCAAACTGCTTAATCTGCTGCTCTAAAAGCTCATCGCTTTTATGCGCAGCCAACGCGCGTACCTTCAGCTTTTCAGGATTGGCAGCAGCAACCTCCAAGGTCTGACGACCGATAGAGCCTGTACTGCCCAAAATAGAAATATTCTTCATTTGCTATCCTCTATTCTTGAAACATAGATAAAGCGCTGATAATCATCAGCAGATAATACACAACCGGTGCCGTAAACAGCAGGCTGTCGAAACGGTCCAGCACACCGCCGTGACCGGGGAAAATCTTACCGGAATCCTTAATATCAAAGCTGCGTTTGACAATGGATTCGATCAAATCGCCGACCGGAGCAAAAATTGCCACCGCCAGCGCCACTGCCACAGCATGCCACAGGGCAATGCCCAAGCAGATAATGCACAGAAACAGTACAGTCACAAAGCAGCCGACAAAGCCGCAGACAGCGCCCTCAAAGGATTTCTTCGGGCTGACGCTGCAGAACGGAGTCTTGCCGAAGGCACGGCCGAAGAAATAAGCAAAGGTATCGCTGGCCCAGGTGCCCAAAAGCACAATCCACAGGCAGATTTCGCCGTACTCAAATACGCGGAAGCCCAAATCGATATGCGGACCACCGTCAAAGGAGCGTAACAAAATAATGTGCGCAAACAAAAGACCGCAGTACAGCATGCCCCAGGCAGTAAGCGCACTGTTCTCTGCCCAATGCTGCTCACCTCGGTTGCAATGCAGCCACAGGCCCTCAATCGTACTGAAAATGAAGAACAGCGCTGTGAGCATCACAATAAATGCCAGCGTATAAACGCCCTCCAACTCAAAATAATAGCCTGCACCGGCAACCAGCACCATCAGCAGTGCGCCAACGCCACCGGTCAGCGTGTAGGCATGATAGCCCTTGTTCTCTACCATCTTGTGGTATTCGTACCAAGCCACAGCAGCCAAAACAGTAACAGCCGCATTAAAAAGCATACCACCCTTGGTGATAATGCCGACTGCCGCAATAATACCGATTACACCGGTAATAATACGTGTTAACATAGTTAAAATACATCCTTCTTTGAATTATAAAATTGATTGGAGCCCTGACGAAGTATATGGTGTCTTACCTATTTTTCTCCTTCTCTAGGCAGCCGGGAAGATGCCGGAGACGAGGAAGGGCGACGACGCCGTACATACTCGTACTGCTAGGAGCCCTGACGACGTATACGGCGTCTTACTGGCTGACTAAACCGCCGAAACGGCGTTCGCGCCCTTGATAAGCCAAAATCGCCTCCACCAGATGATCCGGTGTAAACTCTGGCCAAAACACCTTGGTCGTCCAGATTTCCGCATAAGCAATCTGCCAGAGCAAAAAGTTGCTGATACGCAAATCACCGCCCGGACGGATAAGCAAATCCGGCGCAGGCAGGCCCTTGGTATACAAATGGTTTTCAATTACATTATTATCTATATCGTCTACGGCCAGAGTACCGTTGGCAGCTTCCGCCGCAATGGTACGTACAGCATGCAGGATTTCTGCCTGTCCGCCGTAGTTTATAGCCAAATTCAAAATAATACCGGTGTTGTTTTTCGTTGCCTCTATTGCGTGCTCCATCTTCTGCTGCACAATCTCAGGCAGACCTTTACGCGAGCCGATAAAACGCACCTGTACGTTATTTTCGTTAAATTCGTCAATCTCATTGGTCAGATAACGGCTCAAAAGCTCCATGATGAAGTTTACTTCCGTCACCGGACGCTTCCAGTTTTCTGTCGAAAATGCATAAGCACTGATAACCTTAACTCCCAGCTTATCAGCTGCACGGACAATAGTTTTCAGTGTTTCCGCTCCGGCCTGATGGCCAAAGGTACGCACCTTGCCCTGAGCCTTAGCCCAGCGACCGTTGCCGTCCATAATAATAGCAATATGCTGAGGAATATTCTGCATATCCAAATCCTCAGTATGCATTACGATATTATTCTTAGTCTTATTTTTTGTTTGAAACAAGCCTCTAAACACAAGCATCAAGCCTTTCGCTAAAATTTGTAACTTGCTTTTAGTTTTCTTTACTTTTCCCCTGATTAAAGAAGAGGCGTGCCTCCCCCTTGCGGGAGGCCGCCTTCCTGATTTTGCATTGCAGTCTTGAATTACTCAATAGCGCCAACCGGGCAGCTAGCAGCGCAAGCGCCGCATTCTACGCAGTCTTCACCGATTTCGTATTTACCGTCAACTTCAGTAATAGCGCCAACGGGGCAGGTAGCAGCACAAGTACCGCAGCCTACGCAAGAATCCTTATCAATTTTCAGAGCCATTCGTCGCACCTCCTTCCTTATCTATACACAATGGTAAGAGCTAATCTATTAGCAGACAACTGCTGTTGTCTTACTACATATCTGCGCACCTCGCGACCTTCAAAGTCTGCCTCGCTTGCACGCGGCGGCAGCAGAGGCTGCACCTCATAGCTGCAGCCTGCGGCCTCCAGGCGACGGGCAGCCTCCTTGAGAGGCAGTGCCAAAACCTGTGGAATTTCCATTATACTTCCATTACTTCTTTTTCTTTGTTAGCAGCTGCAGCGTCGATTTCCTTCATAACCTTATCTGTCAGCTTCTGTACCTTTTCAGTACCCTTCTTAGCCTCGTCCTCAGTGATTTCCTTAGCCTTTTCGGTCTTTTTGATAGCATCGTTAGCATCACGGCGCAGGTTGCGGACTACAACACGGTATTCCTCAGCTTTTTTATGTACAACCTTCACCAGATCCTTACGGCGTTCTTCGGTCAGCTGCGGCATGTTCAGACGAATGCAGATACCATCGCTGTTCGGGTTCAGACCGAGGTCGGATTTCATAATTGCTTTTTCGATATCCTTCAGAATGTTTTTCTCCCAAGGTTGAATAACAATCATACGCGGTTCCGGTACGGTTACGCTTGCCACCTGAGTTACAGGTGTCGGGGAACCGTAGTAATCAACCATAACCTTCTCCAGCAGAGAGGGAGTTGCACGACCAGCACGCAGGCTTGCCAGATCCACACGCAGAGCAGCAACGGATTTTTCCATCTTGCTCTCGATACCGCTGATAATTTCATTAACTGTTGCCATTATTCCTTACCTCCTACCAGGGTACCAATTTTTTCGCCTGCAGCAGCACGCAGAATGTTACCCGGTTCATCAATATTAAATACTACAATAGGAATGTTGTTATCCATGCACAGGCTGATTGCAGTGGAATCCATTACGCTGAGATGACGTTTGATAACCTCGATGTAAGGCAGCTCATCAAATTTCTTCGCATCCGGATTAACTGCCGGATCGCTGTCATAAACACCATCTACGCCTTTTTTAGCCATCAGGATAGCATCTGCTTCGATTTCCGCAGCACGCAGAGCAGCGGTGGTATCAGTGGAGAAATAGGGGTTACCGGTACCTGCGGCAAAAATAACGACTCTTGCTTTTTCCATATGGCGGATAGCACGGCGACGAATGTAGGGTTCTGCAATCTGACGCATTTCAATAGCGGTCTGCACACGGGTCGGAACCTCTAAGTTTTCCAAAGCATCCTGCAACGCCAAAGAGTTGATAACGGTTGCCAGCATTCCCATGTAGTCAGCAGTAGCACGGTCCATGCCTTTGTTGCTGCCGCTGAGTCCGCGCCAGAAGTTACCGCCGCCATTAACGATAGCAACCTCCACACCTGTCTCAACTACAGCCTTGATTTGCTTGGCCAAGGCATATACTACTGTCGGATCAATGCCAAAGCCTTTTTCACCAGCCAGGGCTTCACCACTAAGCTTTAAAACTACACGTTTGAATTTCTTAAGTTCTGTCACGATAGCGACCTCCCATTTTTTTACTTATTCCTATACTCTATTCAATAATTATACCAAAAATACCTGCTTTATTCTACCAAAAATTTTATGAAGAATTAACGAAAGAAATTCCCCGGCTAATCTGACCATAGATAATTTTTCTGTTCTGGCAATATTATTATAACCAAACAGCGATATAATAGTTTTTATCATCTTATAAAGAGGGGAATGTTTATATGGAACATATAGAACGTAACGCACAAAAAAGTAACGCCACCCTGGCAATCTGCATCACCGCACTGTTTATGGCGCTCAATATTATGATGAGCTCCTTCGGTCTGCCGGTACCGGGCGGTCACTTATATCTCAATGATGTTATCATCTGCACGGCAGCAATTCTGCTAGATGACCCCAAGGCTGCCTTCATCGTCGGCGGCGTTGGTGCCTTCTTGGGCGATTTATTCTTCTACCCGACACCGATGTTCGTTTCTCTGGTTACTCACGGCATTCAGGCTGTAGTCATCTGCCTCTTGGCACACCGCGGCGGCAAAGTAAGCTTCAAGGGCGCTGCTCTCGGCGTAATTTTAGGCGCTGTTATCATGATTGTGGGCTATTCTCTGGGACGTGCCTTTATTTACAGCACACCGCACTACGCTTACATCAAACTGCCCTACCAGATTCTGCAGGCAGCAGTCGGCGCTGTCGGCGGCCTAGTGCTCTGCTTCAAGGCCGGTCTGCTGGAGCGCTTCGACAAAATGTTCCGCAAATAATTTTTTACCATTAACACAAAAGCTGTTGTACGCAAGCAAACGTACAACAGCTTTTTTTGCGTCCGCCTGCTCCCCTGGCTTGGGCAGCAGCCTCTGACCGCAATATTTTGTTGTAAAAATCACAATGCGTCCTTGAACACACTGCCGCCGATAAATTCACGCAGGATAGAGTTATTGGGAATAACCTCATCCTCCAACGGCTTAACGTAGCTTAAAATGTTCAGCAGACGGCGCGCAGTAGTATAGGCCATGCCTGCGGACTGCGGTACAGCACGCAGCAGCGGCTCCGCATATTTTTTCAGTACAGCAAATTCATAAATCAGCGTGGTGTTGAAAATAATATCGGCACTGCTCTGGTACGGGAAGATGTATTTTTCTTCACCCTCACGCACGTCGGACCAGGTCCTCAGCGTAGTTTCCGCATCATGCGAGCGGAACTGACTGTCGCGCACCATGCGGCGCAGCAGACGCATATCGGTAGTACGGATACGGTTGTACTCGTCAAAAGACATGGGCGTCAGCGCACTGACGTAAATTTTAATTTTATGTTCCGCCGGTACGGACGGTGTCAGCTTTTCATTCAGCCCGTGGATGCCTTCGATAACCAGCACGGAATTTTCCTGCAGCTGCAGCTCATTGCCGCGATATTCACGGCAGCCGGTGCGGAAATTGTACTTGGGCATTTTCACCTTTTCACCTGCCAGCAGACGCTGCAGATGCTCATTGAACAGCTCCAGGTCGATGGCCTCCAAGCATTCAAAGTCATAGCTGCCGTCAGCCTTACGCGGCGAATCGACACGGTTTTTATAATAGTCATCCATGGAAACGGCAATCGGACGCAGGCCGTTGACTGCCATCTGGATGCTCAAACGCTGTGCCGTAGAGGTCTTGCCGGAAGAGGACGGACCTGCAATCAGCACCAGCTTCAGCTCATGGTGACTTGCCAGGATATCGGCAATATTGGCCAGCTTCTTTTCATGCAGCGCTTCCGCTACCTGAATAATCTTTTCGGCATAGCCTAAATCAATAATTTTATTGAGCTTGCCAACAGTATTACAGTGAATCATGGCCGACCATTCTTCTGCCTCCTGATAGGCATCGTTAAGGCGCGGCTGGTCTACAAAGGGCGGCAGCACCTGCCAGTTGCCGTCGTCAGGATAATTGATAATCACACCGTCAGCATACGGCAGCAGCTCAAAATGCGGCACATAACCGGCATCCGGGCACATGGGACCGAAGAGATAACCGGGGACGCCCTCCAGAAGGTTAATCGTCAGCACAGTGTCATCCGGCACCTGGGCCAATAGCGCCAGATTGTCATCACTGCAGTTAGCACAGGCCATATCAATAGCCTCCGATTTTGCCAGACGCAACAGCTTGACAGGCTCTTTGCGCTGCACCATCCGGTGCATATATTCTTCAATGCTGCGGATATCCTCTGCGGTGAGCTTGCGCTCGCTGTTATCCTTGCAGTAGAGCGCGCTTCCTAAGGAGTTGCGCACCTCCAGATGCACATCGGGATAAAGCTTTTTGGTTGCCGCAATCAGCATAAACAGCAGCGTGCGCACATAAACACGCATGCCTACGGAATTGTTGACTTCCACGAAATCAACAGTGCCGTCGGCAGTAAGCGGACGCTGCAGGTCACATTCCTCACCGTTATAGAGTCCCATAACGATGGGAGAAGCATATTTATCGCTCAATTTTTGAGCTAAAGGCAGCAGAGTGCTGCCCTCCTCTACTTCGATAATTTGTCCATTGGACAACTGCAGCTTAAGCATTTTATTCGCCAACGGCTTGCATTGCAGCGTTGACCTTAGCAGCCATGCCTTTGATTTTCTTCAGAGGTACGGCGCAGACAGCGATACGCACACCTGCAGCCAGAGGAACTGCAAAAATGTTGTCCTCATGCAGCTTTTCGCAGATTGCGTCCGGGTTTTTAGCGGGGATAGACAGGAAGAAGCCTGCTACATACGGCAGCATCGGCAGACCGCATTCTTCTGCTTCCTTGGTGAATAAGTCGGCACGTGCCTTAATCATCTGATAATAGTAATCACGCTCGGCGCAAACCTTGGCCAGCAGCTCGGGATCGCTGTAAATGGTTGCCAGAGTGCGCATAGCCGGACGGTTGATGTTGGACCAGGTTGCACGGCTGGTGTATTGGTTGATAGCAGCGAACTCGTCAATAACGCTCTTGTCGGAGGAAACGCCGATCATAGCGCCGGTACGCTGACCGTACATGGTGAAGCCTTTGGACATGCTGTAGCCTACGATGCAGAGAATGTTGGCAGGCAGACCGGAGAGCTTTTTAAAGATTTTGCGTACTTCTTCTTTTTCGCCGGCATAATCAATGTATGCAACGTCCAGGAAGAAAACGATATTTTTGCCCGGTACGGCAGCTTCCTTCAGAATTGCCAGTACGCCGTCCATATCCTCGCCGCTCAGGCTATAGCCGGTAGGATTGTGCGCCGGAGTGTTCAGCAGATACAGCAGGTTATCCTGCTTAGCAAGCAGCTCATCAACCTTTTCCTTCAAAGCAGGCAGGTTGAACTTATTGTTTTCATCCAGCATTTTATAGGTGGTAAAATTACGGCCCATATCCTGGCACAGTACTTTGTAAGCGCCCCAGTACCAGTCGGAGCAGAGCACGGTATCACCATTATCGGTGTAGTTCCAGATAGCATGGTGGATAGCACCGGTGCCGCCTGCGGTTGCTACTGCAGCAATATAGCCTTCCGGACGGGAGTTGCCGAAGGCAGCAGTCAGTACGCAGTCCAGATATTCAGGCAGACCGCTGATAGGTGCGTACGCAATCATTTCGTTAGTGGAAAGACCGCGGAAAACCTCCTCTACAGTCGGCAGGCAGACGAGCTTTTCATACTCATCCAGAATAGCGCCGATGGTAGCGTTGGTAACGGCATCCTTGCCGTATTTGGCAGCTGCTGCCACAGCAGCAGCGTTAGCACCGAAAATTTTATCTTGGGCAGATTTACCCTTAGCGTGTTTTGCAGCAATACTCATAGTCATAGTTAACTACTCCTTTCAAAATTACATAATAACTAAGCCTGCAGAAGCAAACGTTAGTAATGGGTTACAAATTACTCTACTTACGCTTTTATTAAAATGTTAAGTAAAACAATCCCCTCTCCGTCATCGCTACGCGATGCCACCTCTCCCCCAGGAGAGGCTTCAAAAACTTCTCTCCAAACTAAAAATTACAAATCAATTACCGTAGCGCCACTGCCACCGGCCTCCAACGCTGCCGTTTCCAGCTTCTTGACAAAGCGGTTGGTCGACAGATACGCTGTCAGTCCGGCGCGCAAGGCACCGGTTCCTTTGCCATGGATGAGGCGCAGCTGGCCGATACCGGCAATCAGTGCATCATCAATAGCTTTATCTACAACGGGAATTGCTTCATCCAGCGTCATCCCGCGCAAATCAATTTCCTGTTTGGCACTGCCGGATTTGGCAATGAACATCTGGTGTGCGTAATTGGCAGCAGCATTCTTGCTGAAGCCCTTGCGCTTTTTAGGCGCAGCATCGGTATGCGCAGGCTGTGCCTTGGTCAGCAGGCATTTTTTTGCCGGCACAGTCATTTTCAGGATACCAACCTGCACTGTTACATCGTTGCCGTTGACATCGGTAATAATGCCGTTCTTCCCTAAGGAAACAACAAAGACATTCAGACCCTTCTTGGTTGTCTTGGCTGATAACGGTGCACCCTCCGGCAGCGGTGCGTCCTCGCTCAGTGTTTTGTTGAGCTTCTTGCGCGCTTCCTCTGCCGCCTGCTCCAGGCGCTTTGTATCGAAGTCAGCCTTCATGGAGCGCAGCTCCTTCAGCACTGCTTCGGATTCACGGCGGCTGCGGCGGTAGATTTCGTCCGCCTGCTCACGCGCCTTGCGCAGCATTTCATTCTTACGGCGCTCAAACTCGCTCTTGGAGTACGCCAATGCGTTGCGCAGCTGCTCGCTTTCGCGGCGCAGGTCCTCAATCTCCTTGCTGCCGCTTTCATAACGGCGACGTTCGCTGTCCAGCTCCTGCAGTACATTTTCCATATGCACATGCTCCTGGTTCAGCAGCTCGCCGGCATTTTGGATAATATCCTCAGCCAGGCCCAGACGGCGGCTGATGTTGAAGGCATTACTGCTTCCCGGAACGCCCATCAGCAAGCGATAGGTAGGACGCAGTGATACGGGGTCAAACTCCACGCTGGCGTTTTCCATACCCTCGTGACCGTAGGCAAAGGTTTTCAGCTCGCTGTAGTGGGTTGTTACCATCGTCAGCACGCCCTGCTCATGCAGGTGCTCCAGCATCGCCATAGCCAGCGCAGCGCCTTCATTCGGATCCGTACCGGCACAGATTTCGTCAATCAGCACCAAATCTCCTGCCTTGACCTCGTTTAAAATGCTGATTAAATTCGTCATATGAGCAGAGAAGGTTGACAGGCTCTGCTCAATGCTCTGCTCATCACCGATATCCGCATAAACTGCACGGAACACCGGCAGCTTGGCACTGCTTGCGGGGATAAACAGACCGATTTGCGCCATCAGCGCAAAGAGGCCTACAGCCTTCAGCGCTACCGTTTTACCGCCGGTATTAGGGCCGGTAATCAGCAGCATGGTGAATTTATCGCCCAGCTGTACATCCAAAGGCACTACCGTATCCTTCGGCAGCAGCGGATGACGTCCCTGCGCAATTTCTACGCCGCCGGACAACACCAGCATCGGGCGTACCGCATGCTGCTCCTGCGCCAGCAAAGCTCTGGCACAGATAACGTCCAGCGTAGTAAAGATTTCCAGCGAAGCCAGCAGCGCCTTCGCCTCCGCGCCCACGTTCTGCGTAAGCTGACGCAGAATACGCTCGATTTCCTCGTGCTCCTCTGCAACATAACGCTTGATATCATTGTTCAGGTTGACAACAGCCAGCGGCTCGATAAACAGCGTTGCACCCGTACCGCTCTGGTCGTGCACAATGCCGGGAAAATTCATCTTATATTCCTGCTTTACAGGGATAACGTAACGGTCACCGCGCATCGTTACGATGTTATCCATGAAATACTTCTGGTTATTTGGGTCATGCAGAATGCTGTCGAGCTTTTCCTTCACGCGGTTTTTGGCAATCTGAATCGCAGTACGCAGACCGCCGAGCTTCGGTGAAGCATTATCCTTGATTTCGCCATGCTCGTCAATCGCACTGCCAATCTGCTTTTCCAAACGGCTGAACTGCGTCAGCTCCGCGCCGTATTCGGCCAGATTAGGCGCTGTTTCCGCATTTTCCGCAGTAAACTCCTTCATCGAAGCAAAGGCCTGCACCGTTGTCTGGATATGCTGCAGCTCCTCCGGCTCCAGCACGCTGCCAAGCTCCGCGCGCTTCACGTCGGCCGTAATATTGAACGCACCGCCGAAGGGGAAACGTCTGCCTTCATCCAGAATGCGCAGCGCTTCCGCAGTTTCCTCCTGCAGGCGCTTAACTTTACTGAATTCACTTTCAATCTGCAGAGAAATTATTGCCTGCTTGCCCAAAAAGGTTGCGGCCTTGGAGGCCAACATATTTTTTACTTTATCAAATTCTAATGTCTTTACAGCAAAGCGTGCCATAGTTTTTTTGCACCTCTAAATCTAAATCATAATATATTATTATAGCATATTTGCAAAGCTTTGTGCTACTGCCTGCAACAGCTATTCCCTCTTACCGAGGCTGCATAAAAACGCAATCCGTTGAAAGTGCAGGCATCACTTCGCGATAAAAAGCTCACCGTCACGCTCGTAGGCATAGCATTCCTGCTGCAAAATGCGGGCAATACGCACAAAATCATCAGCCACATCGGCATCGGTATAGGCCACCAGCAGCTTTTCCGCATAGCTGCGTCCTTTGTAATAGCCAACGGCGTCCTGTACGAAAAAGCCGTCCGTATGCTTATACAGCACCTCGGCAAAATCATCTATTACCTGCTGCCACGGAGCAGACTTCAAAGCACCGTTCTCATAAACAGCGCAGGGAATATGAAAAACGTATCTGTGCACTAAGGCACCTCCTTCAACCCTCTTTATCCAAAAACGGCCACCGGCAGACGCTTTGCTGCCAATGGCCGTTGATTTTCTGACTCACTGCAACAGCAGCTCAGAGCTACACTGATTTAGTTTTCGTGATGGCGTTCCTTGTTCTTGCGAACATACTCCATAATAATACCGGCGGTTTCTTCAATCGCACGGTTGGAAACGTTGATAATCTGGCAGTGCAGACGGCGCATAATGCCCTTAGCATAAGCCAGCTCGTCATCAATACGCTTCATATCGGCATAGGTTGCAGTATCGGACAGGCCCATGGTTTTCAGACGCTCGCTGCGGATTTCGTTCAGCTTGAACGGGTCAATCAAAAGACCGATAATCTTATACGGCGGCACCTTGAAGAGCTCTTCAGGCGGAGCCAGCTCCGGTACCAGCGGCACGTTGGCAACCTTAATCTGCTTATGTGCCAGATACATGCTCAGCGGTGTTTTGGATGTACGGGAAACGCCGATAATAACAACGTCCGCCTTCAGCAAGCCCAAAGGATTTTTGCCATCATCATATTTAACAGCAAATTCCACAGCCTCAACACGCTTGAAGTATTCGTGGTCCAGAGAGTGAATCAGGCCGGCCTGATTTTTCGGCAGCAGACCGGTAGACTTTTCGATGGATTTCAGCATCGGTCCCAAAACGTCAACTACCTCAACATCACTGCTCATAGCCTTGTCCGCCATATGCTCGCGCAGCTCCGGCGATACGATTGTATAGCAGATAACCGCATTATTTGTTGCAGCCTCTTCTACAATTTTATCAATCTGTTCCTTGTCCTTTACGTAAGGAACACGGATAACATCAAATTTTTCTTCTACGAACTGACTGGTAGTTGCCTTAACTACGGACTCCGCAGTTTCACCAATAGAGTCAGATACAGCATAAATAACCGGATTAAGCTTCGTTATTATGATAATTACCCCCCTTACCCTCAGCCAGATCTACCAGCAGACGAGTAAAATTAGTTTTTGTAATACGTCCCAGGACCTGATACATGCGCTTCTTTTCATCAATGATTTTTACTACCGGCAGACAGTCGATTTCATTGTCAATCAGTCTGCGAGCTGCCGAAGCGGCAGGCTCATCCGGAGTAGCTACGATGATTTTGGAAATCGGCGTCATTACCATGACCACGGGAATATCACGCAAATCATTATTATTGATAGCAGCCTTCAGTAAATCCTTTCGCGACAAAATGCCGTTCAGCATGCCTTCCTCATCCAGCACGAACACCGTTCCGACATCCTCAAGGAACATGGTAACAACTGCTTCGTAGGCGCTCTTGTCATGTTTAATCGCTACCGGTACCGACTGCAGATCCTGCACAGTAATAGCAGAAATTTCTTCCATCAGCATACCCAAAGTATTTTTACCGGTATAAAAATAACCAACCTTCGGTCTCGCATCAAGAATACCGCCCATAACAAGGATTGCCAGATCACTGCGTAAGGCAGCGCGGGTTACATTCAGCCTTTCGGCTATATGCTCGCCGGTAATAGGTCCGTCCAGACGTACAATTTCAGCAATTTGCTTCTGCCTGTTGCTTAAAGCTATGATCTTCACACCCTTTCTGTCTAATACAATAGTCTATAATATAGGTATAGTATACACTATTAACAGAAAAAATGCTAGATTGCGACACAAATAATTTCTGCAAAATTTAGCTGTATAGCTTAAATTTCTAATTGTGTTATTTTTATCTGCGCCCCTTGTCCTGACCGTGACCGCTGGGAATGTAATAGCGCGTTCCCACCAGCTCATCCGGCAGATACTGCTGCTCCACCCAGCCTCCAGGGAAGTTGTGCGGATATTTGTAATCTATACCGTGTCCCAGCTTGGCAGCACCGGGATAATGCGCATCACGCAAATGCTTGGGCACACTGCCGCAGTTACGGCTGCGCACATCCGCGCGCGCCTTGGCAATGCCCATGTAGGCTGTGTTGCTCTTGGGTGCGTTGGCGATATAGCACACTGCCTCCGCCAACGGTATCTGTGCCTCAGGCCAGCCGACAAAATCGGCAGCCTGCGCCGCAGCGTTAGCTACCACCAGTGCCTGCGGGTCCGCCAGACCTACATCCTCCGCCGCGCAGATAACGACACGGCGTGCCACAAAGCGTACGTCCTCACCGCCCTCAATCATGCGCGCCAAGTAATGCAGCGCTGCATCCGCATCGCCGCCGCGCATGCTCTTGATAAAGGCACTGATGATGTCGTAATGCTGGTCGCCCTTCTTATCGTAACGCTGCAGCGCCGTACCGATAACGCTGCGCAGCGTTGCCACCGTCAGCACACGCTCGCCCTCCTCCGGCAGCATGAACTCGGCCTGCTCCAGAATGTTCAGCGCACTGCGGGCATCACCTGCCGCAAAATCGGCAATAATCCTCAGCGCCTCAGGCTCAGCCTTAAAGCTGTTGCCAAAACCACGCTCCGAGTCGGCAATTGCACGCTCCAAAATCTGCTGAATCTGCGGTGCCTGCAGCTTTTCCAAACGCACCACCTTCATGCGCGAAAGCAGCGGCGAATTTATTTCGAAAAAAGGGTTTTCGGTAGTAGCACCGATGAGCACTATCGTTCCGTTCTCAACGTAGGGAAGCAGTACATCCTGCTGTGCCTTGTTGAAGCGATGAATCTCGTCGATAAACACGATGGTACGTCCGCGTCCGTTGCGCCTGTCCTCCTGCGCCTTGGCGATGAGCTTGCGCAGCTCGGGCACACCGCTGGAAACGGCGTTGATGGCCTCGAACTTTTCGCCGGTGACATGCGCGATGACCTTCGCCAGCGTTGTTTTGCCGGTTCCCGGAGGTCCGTAAAAGAGTACGGACTGCAGTACATCACGCTCAATCATGCGGCGCAGCGGACTGCCTGCGCCCACAGCGCTCTCCTGCCCTACAAAGTCGCTGAGGCGTTCGGGACGCATGCGGTCAGCCAAAGGCTTCGTCTGTCGCTTTTCAGTTTCAAATAAATTACCGAATAGATTTTCCATGATCGTCACTCTCTATTTTATTTCAAATCCAGATTCTCTAAAGGAATACTCTCTCCTCTTTTAGCCTGTTCCAAGCTGGCACTAATCATTTGCTCAAATTCTTCATCACTCATAGAATCGCGTGTAGGTAAACTTCGCGGTATAGTAACAGCAAAAGGTATACCACGTTTTAGGATAACCTGTCTATATGTCATGTTAATAAACGATGATGCAGAGATACCTAATTGCTCTAAAATAGCCTCTGCCTGAGCTTTAATATCAGGTTCAACTCTTACACTTACATTTGCACTTTTGGCTACCATAGTAATCCCACCTTTCACACTCATTATCATACCAAAGTAGCACAAAATACTTATTTAACTGATTCCAAAACAACTGTAGTTCCAATACCTGATGAATACTTAAAATCCTCTAGTGACGTAAAACTAACATCCAACAATTTTCCCCCCACTCTCTTCGTTACACTAACTTGTTCAGCCGTTAAATATCCTTGATCTATTATATTGTTTATATCCTCAATATTTTCTTCAAGCGACTTTGGCATAGTAGTAGATGCATAAACAATATCTAATATTGCTACATTAACTAACGTCATATCATTTTTCCACTTCTGATATTCATTGATTAATTTAGCAATTCTTTCATCGTTAGCAAGAATATATTTTTTTAAGTTTTTTGAGAATTTTTGGGGATTACTCCGCTGAAGCTCCTTGATTTCACTCACTATTTCATTTGTTTCAAATTCGTGAGATGAACATATCTCTCCAATTTTTTCTGCAATAGTTCGCGTCTTGTAGTCCATTCCAAATCCATATGTAATATCGCCATTAATATCTTTTGTTTGAACAATAGAAGATTTTTTTCGATTTTGCAATATAATTTGATTTATCTTATGTATCCCTTCTGACGTTTTTAAATTAACAAGATTGGTAAAGCCCTTTTTTTTCAAATATTCATAAGCATTAAAATCAGGATTTGATTTATATTTTAACATTTTATCGCTATATAAACTGCTACCATTTTGTATTAGTGTAGAATATATGGGATCCATTTGAGCATAAAATGTTATTGTATTCTTCTCTTTTTCAGTAGGTATCCATTCATCGCTACTAAACGCTAATACAAGGTTGCATATTGCACAACAAGCAAGCAAAGTAAACACCACTGCACCTTTAACCAAATTTTTTACCATAGTAATCCCACCTTTCACACTCATTATAGCATCAATGTATTGCAAGACGCAATACATTGATTTTTGGCAAAAATTAATCCCCACAATGCCGTCCAGCTCCGTGTTTTGAACCTGCATGTGCAGGTGGGTGCCTTCCCTACCAATCGCAAACGTCCACTCAAAGGAGGCATGTTTTTGAAAGAAGGAGTATCAGGCTCCCTAGGTTAGAGTGTTGGCTCAAAACCTTTGGAGCAATGTAACGAACATCGCAGGGGTATAATTAACAACTATCCTTCAATTGTCTTTAACTTCTATCGACATACATATAATACCAAAAATGGAAGCGTTTTTCAACGCTTCCATTAAAAATTTTTGAATATTTATTTTGCTTTATTCTCTTGACAGAAGCAGACTAAAGTGCTTATTTGTCTTCTTTATCCTTCTTCATCAGCAGGCTGGTCTTGATGTGCAGCTCACGCAGCTGTTTTTCATCAACATCGTTAGGAGCCTGAGTCATCAGATCGGATGCGCTCTGAGTTTTCGGGAAAGCAATTACGTCGCGGATAGAATCGCGCTGAGCCATAATCATGATCAGACGATCCAGACCGAATGCCAGACCACCGTGTGGTGGAGCACCGTATTCGAATGCGTTCATCATGAAGCCAAACTTCTCTTGTGCTTCCTCATCAGACAGGCCGATAGCTTCGAATACCTTCTTCTGTACGTCGCGGCGATGGATACGGATGGAACCGCCGCCGATTTCGGTGCCGTTCAGAACCATATCATAAGCTTTAGCATAAACCTTGCCGGGGTTGGTCAGCAGCAGCGGCAGGTCCTCGTCACGCGGAGCGGTGAACGGATGGTGCATTGCAACATAACGTTTTTCTTCCTCGTTGTACTCGAACATCGGGAAGTCAACTACCCAGGTGAAGGCCAGCTTATCCGGGTCAATCAGACCACGGCGTTTAGCCATTTCGATACGCAGTGCGCCCAGAGAAGCAGCAACTACAGACGGTTTATCGGCAACGAAGAGCAGCAGGTCGCCTGCTTCAACTTCAGCAGCTTTTTTGATTGCTTCGATGTTTTCATCGCTGAAGAATTTAGCGATGGAAGATTTTACGCCGCCTTCTGCCGGGAATTGTAGCCAAGCCATACCCTTAGCACCGTAGATGCCGCAGAATTTAACGAGCTCATCCAGCTGACGACGCGGAATATCTGCATAACCCTTAACGTTAATGCATTTTACCTGACCGCCGTTAGCGATAACATTGTTGAATACCTGGAAGGTGCAGCCTTGAACAGCTTCGCTGACATTTTTCAGCTCCATGCCGAAGCGCAGGTCCGGTTTATCGCTGCCGAAACGATCCATAGCATCGTCCCAGGTCAGACGTTGGAAAGGAATCTGGATATCCTTGCCCAGAGCACCCTTGAAGATGTGGTGGATTAAGCCTTCCATCAGCTCCAGGATTTCGTCAACCTCCATGAAGGACATTTCCATATCCAGCTGGGTGAATTCCGGCTGACGGTCTGCACGCAGGTCCTCATCACGGAAGCAGCGTGCGATTTGGAAATAACGCTCCATACCAGCTACCATCAGCAGCTGTTTGAAGATTTGCGGAGATTGCGGCAGTGCATAGAACTTGCCAGGGTTTACACGGCTCGGAACGAGGTAGTCACGAGCACCCTCCGGAGTGGATTTGCACAGCATCGGAGTTTCAATCTCGAGGAAATGATTATCATCAAGATAGTCACGCATCAGCTTAGCAACTTTGTGACGCAGAATCAGATTGCGTTGCATTTCCGGACGGCGCAGGTCCAGATAACGGTATTTCAGACGCAGGTTTTCATCGGTGTCAATGCCGTCTTTGATGTAGAACGGAGGAGTTTTAGCACCGTTCAGCACTTCGATATCATGTGCCAGTACTTCGATGGTACCGGTAGGAATGTTTTCGTTGATGGTGTCCTCATCACGCAGACGTACATTACCAATTACCTTGATAACATATTCGTTACGGATGTCTTCGGCAGTTTTGAAGCTGCTGCCTGCGCTTTCGGGATCGGCAACAACCTGCACGATACCGCTGCGGTCACGCAAATCGATAAAAATCAATCCGCCATGGTCACGTCGTTTAGCAACCCAGCCGCACAGTACAACCTGTTCGCCGGCTTGCTCCTTGGTCAGCACGCCACAATGGTGGCTGCGTTTTTCATTAATCATCTTTAGCACCTCTACTTATAAAGTATTGAAATAACTAATAATATCATTAACAGCGATTTCCTGTTGCTCGCTTGTTGCCATGTTACGCACGGTAACGGCATTACGGCTGAGCTCATCCTCGCCAAATATTAACACTTGCTTAGCCTGGAATTTGTTGGCCTGCTTCATCTGGGACTTCATGCTGCGGCCGTTAAAGTCGTATTCAACCTTAAAGCCGTTGCGACGCAGCTCGATGGCGGTTTTGAAGGCCAGCGCAAAGTTTTCCTGCTTGGGGCAGACAACATAAGCGTCAATGCTTTCATCAAATTCGGGCAACAGATTCTGCTTCTCCAGAGCCAGCAGCACGCGCTCCATACCCATAGCAAAGCCGATGCCGGGGCGGGCTTCGTCACCGCTGATTTCCTGTACCAGTCCGTCGTAACGGCCGCCGCCGCAAACAGCGCTTTGTGCGCCCAGCGGAGCGTACTGGATTTCAAAAGCAGTTTTTGTATAATAATCAAGGCCACGCACAAGATTGTGGTCAACCTCATATTCAACACCTGCAGCGGTCAGCAGCTGCTTCAGACCCTCAAAGTGTTCCTTGCACTCATCGCACAGGCATTCCTCCAGGCTCGGTGCGCCCTCGCCCAGCTCATGGCAGTGCGGATTTTTGCAGTCCAAAAGACGCAGCGGATTGCGGTCGAAGCGGCCCTGGCAATCCTTGCACAGCTCGTCAAAGTTAGGCTTGAAGAAAGCCTGCAGCTTTTCTCTGTGCTGCGGACGGCATTTGGGGCAGCCTACGGAATTGATTTTCAGCTTCAAATCCTTCAGGCCCAGACTCTGCAGTACCTGCACAGCCAGCAGAATGATTTCCGCATCGACATTCGGACCGGTTACGCCAAGAGCTTCTACACCGAACTGGTGGAACTCACGCAGACGGCCTGCCTGCGGACGGTCATAACGGAACATAGGTCCGATGTAATAGAACTTCGTGGCAGCGTCATCCTTGCTAAGCTTATGCTCAACGTAAGCGCGGACAGCACTGGCGGTGTTTTCCGGACGCAGGGTAATGCTGCGGTTACCGCGGTCGGTAAAGGTATACATTTCCTTTTCAACAACGTCGGTGGTATCACCGATACCGCGTTGAAACAGCTCTGTATGCTCAAACACAGGAGTTCTGATTTCTTTGTAGCCATATTGTGCGCAAATCTTGCGCATGGTTTCTTCCAGATAACGCCAAGCGTTAACGTCGGAAGGCATAATATCCTTCGTACCTCTGGGTGCTGTTGTCAGCATAGTCTATCCTCTCCTAACGGCACTCATACCCATTTACAGGTCCGTGCCTTCTATATTAAACAAATCACGGCGACGCTCTGCCAGCTCCTGCAGTCGCGCCCCATACACTGCCACATTTTTCGGCATATTCAGTTTATGCAGATGGTGTCCGTCAGGCAAAGGCACCTTGCTGGCAGATGCAGGTCCCACACCAATCACCGGATGACGTTCCTCCATCATCTGGATATTATAGATACTTTCCGTACCCGGCTTGGCATAACCGATGTTTGCCAGATGCCCCAGCATATAATGCTGGCGGTACAGATAGTAAGGCTCTAACCCTATCACAGCAGCCATCTCAGCGGCCCGCTGCACCATTTTTTCCGCTGCCTGCGTAGTCAGCACTGCCTGCTCCTGCTTTTGAAAGAGCGGTGCGCTACGCTTCAGCGTAAGCGTATGCACAGTAAGATTCTCCGGTGCCAGCTTAACTGCCTGCTCCAGAGAATATGCTATCTCCTGCTCCGTTTCCTGCGGCAGACCGATAATCAAATCCACATTCACAACAGGAATCCGGCTTTTGCGCACAAGCTCATAGGCATTGTAAAAGTCCCTGACACTATGATGCCTGCCAATCAGCTGCAGTGTTTTATCATGGAAGCTCTGCGGATTGACGCTGATGCGGTTCACTCCCGCCGCCTCCATCGCCGCCAATTTAGCGGCACTGAAGCAGTCCGGGCGACCGGCCTCTACCGTGAACTCGCGCAGATGCTGCAAGCCTTCGCAGTTGCTTTGCAGCAGTTTTCGTTCCACTGCCTGCAGCAGACGTGCAAATACCTTATCACTCAGGCTCGTGGGCGTACCGCCGCCAATATAAAGTGATTTTACACGCAAGCTATGCATACCTATTAATTGTACCACATTTTGCAGGTCTTGTTCAATCATATTTACAAAGTTTTGCTGAGATTCTTCGTCCTGCGGCACAATTCCCGCCGGGAACGAGCAATAGCTGCAGCGCGAAGGACAATACGGCACGCCAATATAAATACCGGTATCCGTAAGGCGTGTACTGTCGCTGAGGATATGCTTCTGCTTCAGAGCAATATCCGTAAGCAGCCTTCCCTGCGCCATTGGCAGCAAATAATTTTCGCTCAGATATTCCGGCAATGCCGCAGCTGCCACACCGCTGTCCAACAGCTTATGCGCCAGCTTCGTCGGGCGCACGCCTGTGAGAATGCCCCACGGCAGCTTAGGCTGCAGACCGGTAAGCTCGGCAAAAACCTTTAGCACGACAAGCTTCACGCAACGCGTTACCTCGCCGCTCGCCGCAGCTTCGCTGCAAGGCTCGCTCGCTGTAAAGCTTTGCTCCGCACCTTGCAGGCAGGCGCTGACGCAGCTGTGCTCACGCGCAAGTGTCAGCGTAAGCGCGGCTGACGGTGCCGGCTGATAGTCAAAAAATGCGGCCATGTCGCTCACAGGCCGCGCAGCATCAAGCTCCAATGTATTGTGTAAGCAAAAAAACCGCATTTAATTCTCCCGTCCTTCACCGGCATGCCACAGCTGCTTGTACAGCACTCTGTAGATTGCTGCTACCGGCACGGCAAAAACCATACCGAGAATACCGAACAGCTTAGCACCGATGAGCAGGCTGATAATCAAAACTACAGGATGCAAATCAATCTTCTGTCCCATGAGCTTAGGCATAATAAAATTGGCATCCAGCTGATAATATACCAGATAAAAAAGCGCTACATGGAAGGCAGCCTCCGGTGCCTGACCGTAAGCAATAAATACAGCAGGCACAGCGCCCATCAGCGGGCCGACTACCGGTACCGTTTCGGCAAGGATGGCCCAAAAGCCGAGCACCAGCGGAAAGTCAATACCCAAAAAAGCCGTGCCGATGGTAATAACGAAGCCGGAAATCAGGCTCAGCTTGCCCATACCGCGCACATAGGCGCTCATGGTTCTGCCGATTTCGTCCACAACCTCCGCCGCCTTCTCCTGCGCGTCGTAGTTGAACAGATTAATCACCATCAAGCGCAGCTCACGCCAGTCCTTAAGAAAATAAAAAGCAAGGAAGGGCACGATAATCAGGCCTATCAAGCTCTGCACAATCCCCAGACTGGACTGCACAAGATTACGCAGCACCGTTCCTACAAATCCCATCGCCCAGTTCAGCAGACCGTTGACCAGCATATTGAAATCAGACGGCAAGAGCGGAATGGTAGACGGGTCCTTCAGCATGCTGTCCAAATCCTGGATATTGGATTTGGCGGCCAATGCCGGCAGCTTTTGCAGGAACTCGTTCATCTGCCCGAAGAGCGGCAGAATGATGAAGCCGATAATCATAAAAATAAAGATACAAAAGGCCAGCAATGCCAGGATAATCGCCACTACGCGCGACAGCTTAATCATGCCGTGCGCCATGCGCACCTGCGCGATAGCATTAACCAGCGGATAAAGTGCGAAGGCCAGGCCTACCGCCAGCAGCAGCGGCAGCAGGAAGCCCGCCATTAAATATAAAACATAAGAGATTGCCGTAACAACACCCAGCTTAAAGAAGGTGCTTTTACGTATTTGAGGCCAATATTTCAGCATGATGTTTTATTGCAGGAAAGGATTCCTGCGACGCTCCCAGCCCACGGTAGTAGTAGGTCCGTGGCCCGGCAGCAGCTTAACGTCATCATCAAGCACCATCAGCTTTGTTTTGATGGACTGGATGAGTGCGCGATAGCTGCCTCCCGGCAAATCGGTGCGTCCGATGGATTCGCAGAAAATAGTATCACCGGCAAAAACTACCTTGCCCGGCGCGTAGTAATAACAGAAGCCGCCTTTGGTATGTCCCGGCGTAGCAAAGGCTTCAAACTTCATGCCCGCCAGCTCCAGCACATCACCGTCATGTACAAGGTGGTCCGCAGGCTCATTTTTCAATTCTTCACCGATAAAGAAAGAAAGGTTTCTGTTCGGCTGTGTCAGGCAGTCAGCATCATCCTCGCCGATATACACCGGCGCACCTGTAGCCTTGCGCAGCTCTGCCAGCGCACCGATGTGGTCGCTGTGACCGTGTGTAAGCACAATAGCTGCAACCTTAGCCTTAGCCTGCTCAATCATTCTCTTGATGGTCGGGTAATCTCCGCCCGGATCGAAAATAACACCTTCACCGATAGCTTCATTTACGGCAAAATAACAGTTGGTAGCAAGCATACCTGCTTCAACATGATAAATCTTCATTCTTCAACCTCCGTTGATAAATCTATGCACAATATAATTATAACAGCTTCGTGCTGTCCAGCAAAATAGTTACCGGACCGTTGTTCACCAGCTCTACCAGCATATGCGCGCGAAAGATGCCTGTTTCTACCGGCAGGCTTGCCTTGCGGCAGCCTTCGACAAAACGCTCATAGTAAGCGTTGGCCACATCCGGTGCTGCTGCTGCCGTAAAGGACGGGCGTTTGCCGTGGCGGCAGTCACCGCACAGGGTAAACTGAGAAACCGCCAGAATCGCACCGCCTACATCCTTCACCGACAGGTTCATTTTGCCTGCCTCATCCTCAAAAATGCGCATACCGCACACCTTGTCGATAATATAGGCCAGATCCTTATCGGTATCGCCCTCGGCCACACCCAAAAGCACCAGAAGGCCCTTCTGTACCTCGCCGGTAATCTTTTCATCTACAGTAACACTGGCGCGGTCTACACGCTGCACAACTGCTCTCATTTCTTCTTGCCTCCGCTGCCGTTCGCCGTAGAAATCAGGCGTTCAACAGAATAAACACCCTTCATGCGGCGGATACGGTTCATAAAATATTCCAGCTGCTCCAGGCTCATGATATCAAGTCCCATGTGCATGGTAGCAATTTTATTTTTATCTGTATGACATGCAAGCGAGAAAATATTAATCTTCGTTTCGCTAGTCACATTCATAATATCGCTCATCAGACCGGTTCTGTCCACGGATGTAATCACGATATTAACCTTATAGACATCATCAATGCCTACATCCCAGGCAACCTCAATTAAGCGACGCTGCTCCTCGGGGTTATTGGTCAGGATATTGGGGCAGTCCGCACGGTGTACGGAAATGCCGCTGCCACGAGTGATATAACCGATAACCGGGTCGCCGGGAATCGGGTTGCAGCAGCGCGCCAGCTTAACCATAATGCCCTCCTCGCCCTTAACGAGAATGCCGTGGCTGGCCTTAGCCTTAGACTTGCGCGGCTTCAGCTCTGCCAGCACCTGCGCCAGGTCCTTGGTGGTTTCCAGCTTCTGCTCTTTTTTATAGATTTCCACCAGCTTGGACATAACAGTGTTCAGTGTAACACCGCCGTAGCCCAGTGTTGCCAGCAGATTTTCATCCGTATCGATGCGGATTTTGCTGCCTGCTTCCTTCAGTTTTTCCGGAGACATCAGCACCTTAGGCTCGTAGCCGAGGCGTTTAACCTCACGCTCCAGCATTTCACGGCCCTTGACGATATTTTCCTCACGGCGCTCCTTCTTGAACCAGCTTTTGATTTTGTTGCGCGTATCGGAAGAGCCGACAACATTAATCCAGTCACGGCTCGGTCCGTTGGACTGCTTGGAGGTGATAACCTCTACGATATCGCCGTTCTTCAGCTGATAGTCAAGCGGTACGATGCGTCCGTTGACCTTGGCACCTACGCAGCGGTTGCCTACATCCGTATGGATGCGGTAAGCGAAGTCAATCGGCACACTGCCTACAGGCAGGTCGATAACATCACCGCGCGGCGTAAAGACAAAGACCTCATCGGCAAAGATATCCATCTTGACAGTGTTGACAAAGTCGCGCGAATCATTCATATCCTTGTGCCATTCCAGCAGCTGACGCAGCCAGCTCAGCTTGGCATCAAAGCCCTTGTCACCGCCGGCAGAAGGCTTGCTGCCGCCGCTTTCCTTATAGCGCCAGTGCGCAGCGATACCGTATTCGCTGATGCGGTGCATTTCAAAAGTACGGATTTGGATTTCCAGTGGCTGACCGCCATTGGAAAGCACAGTCGTATGCAAGGACTGGTACATATTGGATTTCGGCACCGCTACATAGTCCTTGAAGCGGCCCGGAATAGGACGCCACATGCTGTGTACGATACCCAGCGTGCCATAGCAGTCCTTAACGGTGTCTACCAGCACACGGATGGCCAGCAGATCATAAATCTCGCTCAGCTGCTTGTGGTCACGCAGCATTTTCTTATGAATGCTGTAAAAGTTTTTCGGTCTGCCCTGAATTTCGCAGCGGATACCAGCCTTCTCGACAGCGTCCTTCAACGTCGTCATAGCCTCGTTAATCATATCCTCACGCTCACGACGTTTAATTTTTACCTGCTCAACCAGGTCGTAATAAATATCAGGCTCCATATAACGGAAGGCCAGATCCTCCAGCTCCCATTTAATGGTATAGATACCAAGACGATGTGCCAACGGCGCATAAATTTCCAATGTTTCCCGGGAAATAGACTGCTGCTTATGCACAGGCATATACTTCATCGTGCGCATATTATGCAGACGGTCAGCCAGCTTAATCAGTACAACGCGTATATCGCGTGCCATCGCCAAAAACATTTTGCGATAGTTTTCAATCTGGCGGTCTTCTTTGGAAATATATTCGATTTTACCCAGCTTGGTAACACCGTCTACCAGATTTGCTACCACGGTGCCGAACTGCTCTTTGATATACTCCAGCTTGTAATCCGTATCCTCTACTACATCATGCAGAAAGGCAGCAGCCAGTGTTTTGTCATCCATCTGCAATCCCACAAGGATGCTGACAACACCAATCGGATGGATAATATACGGTTCACCGGATTTACGTGTCTGCGCAGCATGCGCCTTAGCTGCCAGCTCGTAGGCCTTACGGACAAAAGCTACCTGCTCCGGCGTAAGATATTCTTCTATACGCGCAAACAATTCATCTATATCAGTAATATTAGTTATTGCGTTTGTTGAGGGCATTCTCCCCACTCCCATCTGCACTTCATCAGCAACGCAACAACTCGTGCTGACTCAGGCGGTAATTTTCTTTATAAATGTGCTCCAAACGCTCTCTTTCCTGCTGCAGGGTTACATATAGGGGTGCATCCTCCAGCGAGCAGCGTTTAATAGCAGCTTTTTCTATTATACCATTATTATAGCGGATAAAGCCAAGCTCTTCCATAATTTTTACAGCTTGTTCACTTATTTGTTCCGCATGAGCAGACAAAAGCTCTTCGACGCTCACAGTTGTCCGCATTTTGAGTGCATTCATCACCAGCTTATAGGCCTGCATCATTGCATCCCTGTCCGGATGCGTCAAAGCCAAGCGCTGCAAGCGCTCCTGCAAATCCGGCTGATTAAAGAGCAGCGTTACATGTTTTGCTCCCTGCTGCCGCAATCTGCGCATAATATCCGCCAGCGGATAAGCAGGCAAATCCAACAGCACTATTTCTTCGGCCTGCTGCAGCCTTTCCTTGCTCATCCCGGCAGCCTCCTCATAAGAAGCCAGCTCCATATAATCCCCCGCAGTCTGCAGCACCTCGGCGGGCAGCGACTGCTTATCTTCGGTATAAGCAAGCACCTTGTTATGCACCTTGGCCAAGCCCAGCAGCAAACGCCATTTATCATCGGCAGCCTGACGCATATCCCCCAGCGTCACCTGCTGATGAATGCTTACGGCCTGCAGCTGCACGCTCGTTTCGTTATTCCAGACATTTATTTTCGGCTGAAAGGCAACATCAGCCACCATATTTTCAAACATATACGGCAGTAACTCCGCATTGTTCCACATCAGGCCGCGATAGGAATTATAGCCCTTATCCAGCACAAACTGCAAATGATTGCGCTCCTTGCCCATAGCGCGCTGATTGTGCAGCAGCGCCTGACGGAAGGCAAATACAGGTGCCTGGTTTTCGCAGCCGCAGGGCTCCAGCAGTGCCAGCTGCTCCAAATCCCTGATGCTGATTTCGCTGCTGCCGCTCAGCACACAGTCAATCGCCTGATGCGGCAGATAATCCTCCGGACTCAGCTTTTGCGCAACGTATTCACGGAAGCGGCGCTTGAATTCCGGCAACAGCTCTGCCGGCAGCGTCAGGCCCGCAGCCTGATGGTGACCGCCGTACTGCGTCAGCAAATCACGCTCGGCATCTATCGCCTCGTAAAGATTGAGCGCCGGAATACTGCGGCAGCTGCCCTTGGCAACGCCGTTGTTCAGGCTTATCAGAATCGTCGGCAGGTGGTACTTGTCTACCAGACGTGAAGCCACGATACCGATAACGCCCTGATGCCAGCCCTCGGAAGCAAGCACGATGGCCGTATCTATATGCTTTTCCTGCGCCAGCTGTGCTTCCGCCTCTTCCATAATCTGACGGCTGATTTCCTGACGCAGTGTGTTTTCACGATTAAGCTCGGCGGCAATCTTCTCCGCCTTCACGCTGTCGTCAGTTACCAAAAGCTCCACCGCCAGCTGTGCATGCTCCAGCCTGCCCACAGCATTCAACCGCGGTGCCAGACCAAAGCCGATGTTATCGGAAGCAATGGCCGTTTCCGGACAGCCGCTGGCCTTAATCAAAGCACGCAGGCCCACCAGCTGAGTTGTTTCCATAGCCTTCAGTCCGCGGCGCACCAGCTCGCGGTTTTCGCCAATGAGAGGCACAATATCCGCCACCGTTCCAAGCGCCGCCAGCTCTGTAAGTTCCTGCCACTCCGGCAGTCTGCCCGGCTCACGCTGCTCCAGCGCCTGGCACAGCTTGAAGGCAATGCCTACACCGCTCAAATCCTTAAACGGATAGCCGCAGTCACGCTGCTTGGCGTTGATGATTGCATAAGCAGGAGGCAGAACCTCCGGCACCGTATGGTGGTCCGTAATAATAATATCCAGAGATTTCGGCGCATTGGCTACCTCGCGCAGACCGCTAATGCCGCAGTCCACGGTAATAACCAGTGTCGTACCCTTCTCCGCAATATTTTTCAATGCTTCGTCATTAAGGCCGTAGCCCTCACTCTTACGCTGCGGAATATAGGTGGCAACCCTGCCGCCGCGCTGCTTAAGATACAGGTACAGCAAGGAGGAGGCACTGATTCCGTCCACATCATAGTCGCCGTAAACCGTAATCTGCTCTCCTGCCGCCAGGGCCCGCTCTATACGCTCAACCGAGCGCTGCATATCCTTCAGCAAAAACGGATCATGAAAAGGAGCAACGCTGCCGTAGAGAAAATCACGCATCGAAGCTGCATCCTGCAGACCGCGCTCCAGCAAAATACCTGTGACCATCGGCGAAATATTCAGCTCCTCCGCCAAATAGTCTGCCATCTGACTATTATATTCTTTTATATCCCAAATTCGTTCCTTGTGCATCATTGGCGGCTACCGCTCTCGGCAGCAGTCTTGTCTTCTGCAGCCAGTTCTGCCTTTTTTGCAGCCTCGGCCTGTGCCGCCTCATTATGCAGCAGCTGGGTATGCTGCAGCATGGCAACGCGCTCCTGCAGGCGTTTATTTTCAGCCTCCAGCTGCTGCATTTCCTCACGCATCTTTTTATCCTTCAGATAATGCTTAGCCTTCATCGTCAGCAAGAAGCAGGTGGCAACCAGCACGCCCATTAAAAACGCACCGAGAATTACCAGCACCAGTGAAGCGCTGAAGCTCCAGAAAACAAAGTTCAAGGACACTGCTACCGCATTCTGCACGGCAAACAATGCTACTATCATACAAATAATTATAACTAAGATTAAAAAAGGCATTCAGCTCAACTCCTTTAGTATAAATTTTAATATATTATAACTGTTATAATTCTGCCAGCATACAAAAAAATCCTGCTTATAAAGCAGGATTTTTAGTGTATACATGCTCATTTAAGGCCTGATTGTATTTAGTCCGCAAAGACTGACAGCAGACTGCTATTTTTCCTTCAGCTTCTCCAGAATAAAGGCTGTCACACGGCTCTGCTTGTCAACTTCCAGCGCAAAACGCAGCGGCTGCCCCTTGTCATCCTGCCAAAAATATTCGTAAGTCGTATTATCGGCAGCATAAACAACCGCATCAGGCATGCCGTACTGTCCTACAGCTCTGCCTGCACTGTCACCGATGCTTACGCCGCGCATTGTAATATATTTTGGATCGACTACGCGGATTGCCTCCACAGCCTTTTTTTTGCGGGCAACACTAATTACGGCGCCCTCAAATGTATAGTTTATCTGCTTACGCTTTTTATCTATTTTCTCCTGCTTGACAGCACCCAGGCGCTCCTCGGCCTCCTGCTCGTCAAACTTCTGTCCGAGTGCTGCATAACCAAGAGCAAAATCCTCCTGCGTCAGCTCGTCCCTGCTTCCGGCAATGGTATAGGGCGCATAGATAAAGCCGTCCACGCCGTCCGATTCGGCCTCCAGCCAGTCACCGCTTTGGCGGATAACACGCAGCAGCGAATGATGCGGCAGCACCTTCAAAACATTGCCGTCCTCGGCGGCACTGCGGAAATTAATATCATCCTCTTCCAGAACCACAAAGTTGCCCTTGTCATATCCCTTGATTTTTTCACTCGTATAAAACGCTTCCTGCTTCTCGGCAGCAGCACACAGCTGCATTCCTGCTGCCAATAAAAGTGTCAGACCAATTGTTTTGAGCAATCTCATTGCCACTGCATCTCCTAACTAAATTCCGTAAGCGGCATGTGCCAGCTCCTGCACAGCCTTAACTGTATATTGCGAAGTACTGTATAAATAATTGTCATGCAGGCTTTGTACGCGGCCGTTCTTTACAGCCTTAATGCTTTTATAGGCCGGATTTTGTAAAATGCGCTGACGGAATTGCTCCGGGTCGCCTTTTTTACTGTAATCCCAGCTCGGAGTAATAATCAGCTCCGGATTAAGCTCCAACATTTTTTCCTCCGACAGGTTCCCCTGATACGGAATATCCATGCCGTCCAGCGCGTTATATACGCCTGCATAATAGCACAGGCCGCTGAAGGTACCCCTCATGCCCAGCGGTCCGGTAAAGGACAGCGCCAGCACATTAAGCGGCTTATCGCCTGCAGCCTGCAGCGCCTGCTTGCGCACAGCCTCCAGCTGTGCTTCCATATTTTTGGCCATCTCCTCGCCCTTGGCCTCCTCGCCTACGGCAGAGCCGATTTCCTTGATAAACTTGAAGATATCCTGCACATTATTCGGCGTATGGCACACATAAACCTTAAGTCCCGCGCTGCGAAGTCCCTGAATCGGCTCCACGGTATAATCCGGGATAATAACCAAATCGGGCTGCATGGCCAACACGCTTTCAAGATTGCTTCCCTGCGCTCTGCCCTTGACGGATTTGACCTTGTCACCGGCACTGCAGATACCGGAATCGTCTGCCAGCAGCGACAAGGCTGCCAAGCGCTTACTGTCAACCATATCCAGCAAAATTTCATCGGCAGATACGTTCAAGCTCACAATGCGCTGCGGCTTTTCGCTGAAGCTCAGCTTAGTGCCGGTTGCATCCGTCACCGTGTACAAAACCTTACCGCTGTCTGCGGTATTTTTTTCCTGCGGTCCGCAGCCGGCAAGCAGCAGACAAAGCAACAGGCAAACTAAGAACAGAATTTTTTTCATAATATAACCCACCCAAAAATAATATTTGTTTCTATCTGTTGCTTATTATACAAAAAAGGTGGAAAATATGCAAATTCACAGGCTGCTTACAGCTGACTACTGCAATTTAACGCTGTAAAAAAGCACCTGCCATCCCCACATATTCGTGTAATGCCATACAGGTTATATCAAATGCCTGCAGCTGTGGCACCAGCCATCGCGGATTAAATTGCCCCTTAGGGTTGAGCGTATAATCACAGGAATAGGCGGCAACCTTAATTCCCTGCCCGCCTAAATAACGCTCAAAGAACTGCATGCTGCGAGGCATATGCAGCGCGCTTGTCAGCAGCAGTACATTTTTATAGCCGCGTTCACGGCAGAGTGCAGCAGAATAGGCAGCATTTTCTTTCGTTGTCCTGGCCTGCGTCTCGACGATAATCTGCTTCTGCGGGAGCCCCAGCTGTAACAGAATCCGCTCGGCGACCAGCGCCTCGCTTGCGCCATCGCTGAACACCTGCCCGCCGCTGATGAGCACCGGCAGCGAATGCTGCTTCGCCAGGCGCGCTGCCGTCAGCAGGCGCGCCGCACCGGCGGACATCAGGCCGCCGCGCTCAGTGCCATCCGGTACGGAACCGACGCTGCCACCGCCCAGAACAACTATCACCTGCGCAGCGTCAGGCTGCTGCTGGCTGTAACGGTTCTCCAACGGCTGCCCCAACAGCTTGGCACCCACTAAGGTGCAGCTAAGATATAACAACAGCGTCAGGCAAGCACTTAAGTTAAAAGCTAAGCAGCCGAAATGTTGGCGCTTCCTCCACAAATAAGTACTCAAGATTACTCCAAGCAAAACAAATAAACCCGGAGGCAGCAAAAAGGCTGCGATAAATTTCAAAATATAAATCATTGTGCTTCTCCCTGCTTATGGCTAAAGATTATGTGAAGTGCTGTGCTTGCTATATGCTAAAAAGCGACAGGCATGCTGGTTAACAGCTTATCATTACGCCTTCTATTGTAGCCTTTTTAAGTAGTAAAAACAAGAAAAAATAGCCTGCGGCATTCATTTTTCCGAATGCACACAGGCTATAATTTTTAATTTTAATCTCTGCCGGGTTTCAGCTTACGCAGCATCATCCATAACGGACCTGCGAGGAAGGTGGAGGTATAAGCACCACTGGAGAAGCCTACCAGCATAGCAAAGGAGAAGTTGCGGATAGTTTCACCGCCCCAGATGAAGATAGCTACAACAGCAAACAGAGAAGTACCTACAGTATAAATACTGCGTCCCATGGTCTGCCAGATACTGTTGTCTACCATTTCCGTCATGCTTTCGCTGCGGCGATGGATTTTCAGGTTTTCACGGATACGGTCGAAGATAACGATGGTACCGTTGACAGAATAACCTACAACCGTCAGCAGAGCTGCAACGAAGGAGGAATCCAGTTCCATATGGAACAGGGAGAAATAGCTCAGGGTTACCATTACGTCGATAATCAGGGCGATAATAGCTGCCAGAGCAAAGCGGAATTCAAAGCGGATGGTGATATAGGCAATCATCAGGAACCAGGAAAGCACAATCGCCATAACAGCCTGTTGAATCAGCTCGCCGCCGACGGTAGCACCAACGTTTTCAACACGCTGGATAGCAAAGTCGCCAACCTTGCTCTTCAGGTCGGTCATTACCTGCTGACGCTGCTCGTCGCTGATAACGCCGGTACGAATCAGCACGCCCTTAGAGCTCTTGGCATTGCTGTCGCTGCTTTCCAGCTGGATAATAGCATTGCCCAGATTCTTTTCTTTAAGCACCTCACGTACCTGAGAAACGGTAACAGGATTTTTGAATTCCAAATCCATGATACTGCCGCCGGTAAAGTCAATGCCCAGGTTAAAGCCCTTGAAAAGCATGGAGCCGATACCGATAATCAGGAAGGTGATGGTAATAGCGAAGAAAATTTTATAACGCTTAACGATAGAGAACTTCATTATTTAGCCACCTCCTCTTTTGCTTTCGGTGCTTTTGCACCAAACAGGAAGGGCCTATTGGTGATGTTACTGTAAATCAAAAAGCGCAGCAGGAATTTGGTAACGGTTACTGCGGTAAACATACTCAGCAAGGTACCAAGTGCCAGGGTAACAGCAAAGCCCTTGATAGGACCGGTGCCCAGGTAGAACAGTACGGCTGCAGCCATGATAGTAGTAAGGTTGGAGTCAAGGATGGTTACGATAGCACGGCCAAAGCCGGAATCCATCGCACTGCGCAGAGTTTTGCCGCGCTTAACTTCTTCCTTAAAGCGTTCGAAAATCAGTACGTTGGCGTCAACCGCCATGCCGACAGACAGGATAATACCTGCGATACCGGGCAGTGTCAGTGTTGCACCCAGATAACGCATTACCAGCAACAGCAGCATTACGTACAGCAGCAGAGCAATGTCCGCAACTACGCCTGCCAGACGGTAGAACAGCAGCATAAATACAAATACGCCGATAATACCGATGCTGAAGGCCTTAACACTCTTGTCTTTGGAATCCTGACCGAGGGTAGGACCAACGGTACGGTTTTCCATAACTTCGATTTTAACCGGCAGACTGCCGCTGCGCAGCAGAATTGCCAGATGCTCGGCTTCCTCAACGTTACGGGAGCCGGAAATCTGTGCATGGCCGCCGGTGATAGCTTCCTGTACTACAGGAGCGGTCAGCACCTGGCCGTCAAGCTCGATAGCGATTTTTTTGCCTACATTGCGGGCAGTAAGGTCAGCAAATTTTTTGCCGCCTTCATCATTAAATTCCAGGCCTACTACAGCCTGATTGCCTTGGGAAACCTGTGCCTTAGCGTCCTTCAGGTCACTGCCTGTGAGAACAACCTTGCCGCTTTCATCCTTGAACTGCAGCATAGCGGTACGGCCCAGCATAGCAATAGCCTTTTCAGGGTCCTTTACGCCCGGCAGCTCAACAATAATACGGTCCTTGCCCTGACGCTGAATAACAGGTTCGGTCAGGCCCAACTCATTGACACGACGCTCAATAACCTTTACACTGCGGTTGACAGCGTCATCGTCAACCTTAAGTTCCGGCATATCCACAGCCTGTAAAACTACATGAGTACCACCTTGCAGATCCAAGCCCTGTTTAATGGAATTAGCCAGAGGCGAGATGTATACGCAGAAACCGCCGATAATCGCCAAAGCGACAATCAGAAATTTCCCGAATTCATTCCAACGCAAAATAACTTCCTCCTTAAGATTTTTTTGGATTAACTGGATTTAATTTATAAGCTAAGCGGACTGAGAGTGGTAATCCCGCTTTCACTTGCTAAAAGCTGTACAAGCACATCAAATTCATCCCGTGGCAGATTCGGCTGAATAAAAGCATCGTAAGCGATGCCCATGAGCAATGCGTTTCCCGCCTGCGGCAGAAAACGGTCGTAATAGCCCGCGCCCATCCCCAGTCTGCTGCCGTCGCGGCCGAAGGCCACTCCGGGCACCAGTACAAGGTCAAGCTGCTGCGGCTGCAGCAGCTTCGCCGGTTGGCGGACGCTGCGGATGCCGTAACGGTCAAGCTCAAAATCCAGCATGTTTTCCAGCTGTACCGGAGCCATCTCCGTAGCAGATTGCACCAGCGGCACGGCAACAATCTTGCCGTCGGCCAAGGCCTGCTGCAAAACCAGGTCTACAGACAGCTCATTGCCAAAAGCCAAATAGCCCATGATGCAGTTCGCTTTGCGATATGCATCACAGGCCAGTATCTGACGGGCAGTCAGCAGACTGCCGGAAGCAGCCTGCTCTGCGGTCAGTTGCGACCGCAGCCTTTTAAAATACTTGCGCAGCTCAACTTTTTCTTCTGCAATCACCATCAGGAATTCTTAGCGGGGTTTTGGAAGCCGCTGATAGCATTGCGCGCCATTTCGATTACTACGCCCTCGGCAACTTCTACCTTAACGCGTTTTTCGGAAATAGCAGTAATCTTACCATAGATACCGCCAATGGTAATGATTTCGTCGCCTTCCTTCAAGCTGTTTAACAAATCCTGTCTTTTCTGCTGCTCTTTTTTCTGGGGTTTCCACAGCATGAAATAGAATATGCCGCCCATTAAAAAGAAGGGCCAGAGAGAATTGAGCAAAGCCATTGTATCTCCACCTTGCATATTGAACACCTCCACATTTTATCACTTCCCGCAAATTCGGACATATTTGCAGGTTCCTCTTGCAAACATTTTAGTATGCAATAGTTTGGTTTATTTATACCACTTCTATATATTCTCTGTAAATCGGAAAAATCCTTGTTATCAACGATAATTTTCTAAGAATCTTTCGCGGAACTCAGGGAAGCAGTCATTAGCGATTGCCTCACGGATTTCCTTGGCGAAATGCAGCAGGAAATGCAGATTGTGAATGGACAGCAATCTCAGGCCGAAAATCTCCTCTGCTTTGAACAGATGACGGATATAAGCACGGCTGAAGTTACGGCAGGCATAGCAGTCGCAGCCTTCCTCAATCGGACGGAAATCCTCTGCGTAGGTTGCGTTGCGTACTACCAAACGGCCGGTATGCGTCATAGCGGTACCGTTTCTGGCAACACGTGTCGGGAATACACAGTCAAACATATCAACGCCCAGGTTTACTGCTTCTACAATGCAGTCGGCAGTGCCTACGCCCATCAGATAACGCGCCTTATCCTTCGGCATCAGCTCAGTGGTTTGCGAAAGGATATCGTACATCATCGGCTTAGGCTCGCCTACGGACAGACCGCCGATACCATAGCCGGCGAAATCAAGCTCCGTCAGCTGCTGCACGCTCATGCGGCGCAGCTCGGGATACATACCGCCCTGCACGATACCGAACATGGACTGGTCCTCACGCGTATGCGTTTCCAGACAGCGCTTAGCCCAGCGAGTGGTACGCTCTGTAGAACGCTTGGTATAATCAAAATCTGCGGGATACGGAATGCATTCATCAAAGGCCATTGCGATATCAGCTCCCAATGCCTCCTGCACCTGAGTAGAAACCTCCGGAGAAAGGAACTGCTTGCTGCCGTCGATATGCGAACGGAACATTACGCCCTCTTCGGTAATTTTGCGCATAGCGCCCAGGCTGAATACCTGAAAGCCGCCGCTGTCGGTAAGCATACCGCGTTTATAATTCATAAACTTGTGCAGACCGCCTGCCTTGCGCACCAGCTCGTGACCGGGACGCAAAAACAGGTGATAGGTATTCGACAAAATAACCTGGCTGCCCATATCGTACAGCTCTTCCGGTGCCAGAGTCTTTACTGTTGCCTGTGTGCCGACAGGCATAAACATCGGAGTTTCAAACGTACCATGCGGCGTATGCAGGCGGCCAAGACGCGCACCGCTGCGCGGACATTCTTTAATTAGTTCGTAGGTTACTGCGTGTTTAGTCATATGCATCTCCTAAAATTATTTATCAGCGCCTTCGGCTTTGCGGCGAAGGCAAAAAGTCTTATTTATTGAGGTCTGTAATAAACATGGCATCGCCAAAGGAGAAGAAGCGATATTTTTCTTCAACCGCCTTCTTGTAGGTCTGCAGCATAATCTCACGGGTAGACAGAGTGCTTACCAGCATCAGCAGCGTGCTCTGCGGCAGATGGAAATTGGTTACAAGGTCATCCACCAGACGGAATTTGTAACCGGGGTAAATGAAGATATTCGTCCAGCTGCTGCCGGCGTGCAGCTGACCGTCGGCACCTGCAGCCTCCAGAGTGCGTACTGCCGTGGTGCCAACCGCAATGATACGGCGTCCTTCGGCCTTCGCCTTGTTTACTGCATCCGCTGCTTCCTGCGATACGGTGTAGAACTCCTTATGCATCTTATGGTCCTCAATCTTCGCCTCGCTTACGGGGCGGAAGGTACCAATACCTACATGCAGCGTTACAAAAACCTCTTCGCAGCCGATTTCCTTGATTTTCTGCAGCAGCTCCTTAGTAAAGTGCAGGCCTGCAGTCGGAGCAGCAGCACTGCCGCGCTCACGGTTATAAACAGTCTGATAGCGCTCCTTATCCTCCAGCGGTGCCGTGATATACGGCGGCAGAGGAGTTTCACCCAGACGGTCAAGAATTTCTTCGAAGATACCGTCATACTTGAAGCGAACTACGCGTCCGCCGAAGTCGGTGTGCTCGATAACCTCGCAGCTCAATTCATCGCTGAAGTTAATCTTGACACCAACCTGCAGCTTTTTGCCGGGGCGTACCAGAACCTCCCAGTCGGTTGCATCTCTGCGGGTCAGCAGAAATACCTCGACATGAGCGCCGGTATCCTTCGTTCCGTGCAGGCGCGCCGGAATAACGCGGGTATCATTAAACACCAGCACGTCACCGGGCTTAAGATAATTTACCAGGTCATAAAAATGCTTGTGCTCAATTTCACCAGTCTTTTTGTCAACCACCAGCAGACGCGAATGGTCACGTGGCTCCATAGGATGCTGAGCAATCAGCTCCTGTGGCAGCTCATAATCAAAATCAGTTACTAACATGTGAATTTCTCTCTTTTCTTATATATTACAGGACATAGCTTCCTGCTAACGGACAAGCTTAGCTCCAGGATAATAGTGTGCCAGAATCGTTTTATAGGTTGTCTTGGCATCAGCATTCGCCATGCCGCGCGCCCCCCAGGCACTCAAACCGAGGCCGGAGCCTTTTCCCTTGCCGCGGAAAATAATTTTTTCTTCCTTGCCTCCGCCCAATAAATGGTAGCTGCGCACTAAATTTTTCCAGACGGGCTTTTTAGACTCATTGACCTTAATGCCTATATCCTTGCTGCCTATTTCCATACCGTAATGATCTTCGATAGGCACCTTAAGCGTTTCCGGCACCGGCGTACCGGTTTCGATATCAAATAAGGTGCTGTTCAGACCTAACAGGTCCTGCAGCTCACTGCCGCTGATTTTGACAGCGCCGGCCTCACCTGAAAGGATAATATATTTTACCCGTCCCGTGGGCGTTCTGTCAACACCTGCATCATCAAGCGGTGAGAGGCGTATACTCGTCAGCTTGCCGGTGGTATAACCGCGCTGCGCTGCCAGGCTTTCCAAAAGCGCCGGAGCAATGCGGCTTTCCCAGGTATATTCCGGGCTGTCGCTGTCGTAATCCTCTACCGACTGCAGATAGCTTACGGCAGTACCGCGCAGATTCAGCGCGCTTTCGGTTCTGCCGCCGCTGCTTGAAGTAGTGACAGCTTCAATCGCCCGACCGTAAGCATCAACCAGATACTGTCCTTTCGTCGCCTGAATCAGCTTCGTCACAGCTTCCTTTTCAATGCGCTTGCCGGTGCCTTCGTAAGGCAGCTCCCTGTCTGTCGCAAGCAAAGCATAGGCTTTATCGCTGTGCTGCATTTTATATAAAGCGTAGCTGCGGGCAGCAACCGCCTGCGCCTTGATAACCTCATCAGGCCATACGGACATCGTTTTGGCCGGCAGTACGCTCGCCAGATAATCCTCCAGCGGCAGTCTGTTGACCACTAAAAGCTTATTGCCCTGTTCGGCCTGCAGTTGAAAATCCCCTTTATAACTGCGTTTATTGATTTGCGGTGACTTTTTGCCTGCCGCCGCAGCAACAAACGCTTCATTACCAAATACATTGTTATCATCAAAGAAAAGCTTTCCCTGCTGTGCATGGATGAAATATTTTCCCTTGGGCATCGTAGTCGTTTTGCCATAGCTGTCGCGCACTGTGAATTCATCCTCACAGCTCAGCTCTGCCGTTGCCTGCCCCACAACAATTCCTATGCGGATTTGCTCGGCGGCAACTGCAGCAGAAGCAAATATAAAAGTAAATAACAGTACAGACAGTATCAGTAATTTTCTAAGCATATACTTTTCCTCGATTTTCGCACAACCCTTCCGTCTGCTCGCTAACGCTCGCAGCCACCTTCCCTTTCAGGGAAGATATAATGGGCTATCATAAAGATTCCAGTTGGCAATTACTTCGGACTTCTATATGCTCCCTGCGTCGCAAAGCGACATTAGCACGACCAACAGTTTATCGCGACGCATAGCTTGCGATAAACTGGGTCTTAGCGTCAAGGGAGCTGTCAAAATCACTGACGTGATTTTGACTGAGGGTTGTTTTACTCTAATTATCTGTTCACCATTTTAATATTTTTGCTTACAACCACAAACTTATCCTGCGTTGCTTCCGCCTTAGGCTTTTTGCGTATTTCGTAGCGGTCGCGCTCGCTGAAGACACAGCCGCAGTACTGCTGGCGATACAGCCCCAGCTCCAGGCTGATATCCACGCCGCGCTGGTAGCCGACGCGGAAGTCCTCATAATAGAACGGAATCCCGAACTCCGCTGCTGCCGCCTCTGCCTCTTTTTTAATCAGCTCATGCTTTTGGTACGGACTGACAAGCAGTGTAGTAGAAAAGGCATCGTAGCCGTTTTCTTTGGCAAACTGCGCTGCATAGCGCAGGCGCATACGGTAGCAGAAGGCACAGCGCACGGTAGGCTCTGCCAGCATACCGCGGATGCATTCCTCTATCGGATAGCTTTTATCGATAATAAGATTGTAGCGCTTCTTCTCACAAAACTCCCGCAGGGTGCTCAGCCTGTGCTTGAACTCCTTGTACGGATGAATGTTAGGATTAAAAAACAAAATATCAAAATCAGTTCCAGCCGACGTCAGCTGCTCCGTAGGGTAGCAGGCACAGGGACCGCAGCAGGCGTGTAATAATAATTTCATTTTTCCTCCTGAGCAGCTAAGCTGCTTTACTGATTTTCGGGAAACGGCATTCCCAGATATCTATAGGTTTCGCGTGTTGCCATACGTCCGCGCGAGGTGCGGTTCAGCATTCCCTGCTGCATCAGATACGGCTCGATTACATCCTCAATGGTTGAGGACTCCTCACTCACGGCTGCGGCAATCGTTTCGATGCCGACAGGACCGCCGCCGAAGGTTTTGACGATAGTCGTCAAAATTTTGCGGTCGTTGCGGTCGAAGCCGTAGCGGTCAACCTCCAGCTTGGCCAGCGCTTCGTCTGCCAGCTGACGGTCGATAACCTCCACGCCCAGCACCTGAGCAAAATCACGCACACGCTTCAACAGACGGTTCGCAATACGCGGGGTGCCTCTGCTGCGGCGGGCAATTTCCAAAGCGCCTTCCTTGTCGATTTTCACATTCAGGATTTCCGCTGCACGCGTAATAATAAACTGCAGCTCCTCCGGCTTGTAAAATTCCAGGCAGCACTGTACGCCGAAGCGGTCACGCAAAGGCGCTGCTATCGCGCCCAGGCGCGTGGTAGCGCCGATAAGCGTAAAATGCGGCAGATCCAGACGCACACTGCGCGCCGCAGGACCTTTGCCGATAATAATATCTAAGGCAAAATCCTCCATAGCGGAATACAGGATTTCCTCTACGGTCTTGGACAAGCGGTGGATTTCGTCAATAAAAAGTACATCATTGTCGCCAAGGTTGGTTAAGATTGCTGCCAAATCTCCCTGACGTTCTATCGCCGGTCCGCTGGTAACGCGGATGTTGACATTAAGCTCGTTGGCAATAATGTTGGCCAGCGTAGTTTTGCCCAGGCCCGGAGGCCCGAACAGCAGCACATGGTCCAGCGCTTCGTGGCGGGCAGCGGCAGCCTTAATGAAAATAGACAGATTATCCTTGACCTGCGTCTGACCTATATATTCATTTAACAGACGCGGACGCAGGCTGTACTGCCAGCCATCTGCTTCCTGTTCCGCCCCGGCAATAATTCTATCATCAAATTCCATAAGTTCCTCCTAGTAAGCCTTGTGCAGCCTACTGCTGCAGGCTCAAATACCGCCAGACGATTTATCTGCTGGAAATTACTTCATCATCAGCCTTAAGGCCTGCTTCAGAATTTCCTCGCTCGTCTTGCTCTCTGCGCCTTCGATTTTCTTGATTACAGGCATAATCTCGCTGTTGCTGTAGCCCAGGGAAGCAAGTGCTTCGATTGCCTCCGCTACGGCGCCACTGCCACCGGCAGCTACCGCCTCGCCGAAGCTGTCACCGCTTTCGGCAGCCACGGGGCCGACCTTGTCCTTCAATTCCAGCAGCAGACGCTCTGCCGTCTTTTTGCCGATACCGGGCAGCTTAGTGAGCACCTTGATATCACGGCTCTGCACCGCCAGATAAAAGGCATCCGGCTTGACTGCTGATAAAATGCCCAAGGCCATCTTGGGACCTACGCCGCTGATGGTCAGCAGCAGCTCAAAGAGGTCATAATATTCTTGGCTCAAAAAGCCGTAAAGAACAATGGCATCCTCGCGTACTGCGGTGTGGATGTGCAGGCGTACTGCTGCACCCTGCGTCAGCTGTGCCAGCTGGGCCGCCGGCATGAAAACTCGGTAGCCTACGCCGCCTGCAGTTTCGATTATGCAGTTATCTATGCCCAGGCTTTCAACAGAGCCCTTCAATGAACCTATCATTTATCTGCCCTCCTGCCATCTGCGCGTAGACGCAGTATTGATGCCGCAGATTGCCGCTGCCAGCGCATCGGCCGTATCATCCGGTTTAATTTTTTCGCGGATATTGAGCAGATGCATCACCATATAGATAACCTGCTCCTTCGTCGCACTGCCTGTGCCTACTACCGACAGCTTAATCTGCATCGGCGTAAATTCCATCACCGGCAGTCCCTTGTTGGCCGCAGCCAAAAGCACAACGCCGCGTGCCTGTCCTACAGGAATCGCAGTAGTCACGTTGCGGTTGAAAAACAGCTTTTCGATGCTCAGCAGATCCGGCTTGAAGTGCTCGATAATATCCGAAATATCATCATAAATCTTCTTCAGCCTCAGCTCCGGCAGCATATCCTTATCCGTCAGCACCGAGCCGTAAAAAACCGGGCGCAGACGGTTGCCTGTCATATCTACCAAGCCATAACCGCAGATAGCGGTACCGGGGTCAATTCCTAAAACCAGCATAAAAAACCTCTCAAAAAACAGAAAGCAGACATCAACTGCCTGCTTTCCTTTCTGCAACTATGCTTCGCACACATTGCAGTTACTTCGTAATAATAATATTATTCCTCGTCGTCTTCCGGCAAGTCAGCGTTGGTGTAAACGTCTTGTACATCATCGCAATCATCCAATGCGTCCAGCATCTTCTGAACTTTTTCGGCATCCTCACCGGACAGCTCAGCCATAGTATCGGGAACCATGGTGATTTCGGACATTGCAACTTCAATATTGTTATCAGCCAAAGCTTTTTCTACATCGTCATAAGCAGCCGGATCGGTGATAATTTCGAAGCCGTCTTCGCTGCTCTTGATATCCTCAGCACCTGCATCCAGAGCGATCATCATCAGATCGTCCTCGCTCACACCGGTTTCGGCGCTAACTGCGAAGATACCTTTTTGTTTGAACATGTAGCTTACGCAGCCGCTGGCACCCAGGTTGCCGCCGTGCTTAGAGAATACGTGACGTACATCAGCAGCAGTACGGTTACGGTTATCGGTCAGGCAGCTGACCATCATAGCAACGCCTGCAGGACCGTAGCCTTCATAGGTAATCTCTTCGAAGCTTTGGCCTTCCAGAGCACCTGCACCCTTTTGGATTGCACGTTGAATGTTGTCTTTAGGGATATTGTTAGCCTTAGCTTTGGACAGAGCCAGCTTCAGCTTCATGTTACCGGTAGGATCTGCACCGCCCATACGAACGGCAATAGTGATTTCACGGCTGATTTTAGTAGTGATTTTGCCGCGCAGAGCGTCAGCCTTGCCTTTTTTATGTTTAATGTTCGCCCATTTAGAATGTCCTGACATTGTAAATTCCTCCAAACTTTCTCTTTGCCATATTTATTTAAGCATTTACCATAATATTTTACCACGCCGGCTGTGTTTTTTCAACAGCAAACGCCGGCAGATAGCTTTATTTTGCAAAAACATCCTTAATACTGTCATAATGCAAAAAGATTCCCTGTTGCGCCAGCTCCTGAATCTCCTCCAAGGTCGCCAGCTTGTATTCCAGTGCCTCATTAGGGCGGATTTTTACCTGCTCCGGTGCAAAGGGCAGCGTAAAAAGATAGCAGTCAACAAAATAATTATCGCCTTCGCCCGGATTCTCACGATGATAGGTCAGCGCCGGTCCGCCCGCGCAGGCCGAAACATCAAGACCTGTTTCCTCCCACACTTCGCGGTTCACAGCCTCGCGTGAGCTTTCGCCCGCCTGCACCGCACCGCCGGGAACCTCCCACCAGCCGGCAGCCCAGGCCTTCGTCAGCACACGTCTGGTAATCAGAAAGCGTCCGTCTGTGTTGCGCACAACGCCAAGCACCGTCAGATGATACTCGCCGTCCTGCAGTATCCAGTCATTTTTCTTCATCGTCTGTCCGGTAAGACGGCGTTCACTGTCATAAATATCCCATTGCTCCATGATAAATTCCCCCTCTTAAAGCAAGCGCGGCAAATATTTGAAAATCAGCCAAAAGCCACAGGTCATAGCGAAGGCAATACTGCCGCTGTCATAATCTATATAACCGAGATACAGACTGTTTAAGCCCGTAACAAAAATCATATTCAGCCACATAAAGCCGTAGGCCCACAATAATATTTGTACCCACAGCGGCGGCTTTTTATAGGGATGAGGCTCATTATTCTTTGTCATGCTTATCTCCCTCATCTAACATCTGTACAGCCTCCAGCTGCTTCTGCAAGCGTGCTGTATAGCGCTTGGTGGTATGCAGGGCGTTCTGCCCCTCCTCCAGCTTTTTGGCTGTTTTATCAAGAGCTGTTTCCAAGCCGGCAAGCTCCTGCTTAACCTTGTTCAGCAGCTGCCAGACTTCGGTAGTACGCTGCTGCACCGCCAACGTGCGGAAGCCCAGCTGCAGGCTGTTCACCAGCGCTGCCAGCGTCGTCGGCCCCGCTACGCACACTCTGAACTTCAGCTGCAGCTCCTCGGCCAGTCCCGGCAGAGCCAGCGCCTCCGCAAACAGTCCCTCACTCGGCAGATACATTACGGCAAAATCCGTCGAATACGGCGGGCAGATATATTTTTCGCAGATATCCTTCGCTTCGCTCTTCAAGCGTCGCTCCAGCTGCTTTGCCGCCGCATCCGCCGCCTGCGTATCACCGGCCTCACGCGCTTGCTGCAGGCGTTGGTAATCCTCCAGCGGAAACTTGGCGTCAATCGGCAGCAGCACCTCCTGCTCCCGCTGCCCCGGCAAACGCAAGGCATATTCCACGCGCAGGCCGCTGTGCGGACGCACCTCAGCATTTTCTACATATCTGGCACGGTCAAGAATATCCTTGAGGATATTGCCAAGCTGCATTTCGCCCCAGGTACCGCGCACCTTAACGTTCGACAGAACACGCCGCAGCTCATCCACGCCACAGGAAAGGCTCTGCATCTGTCCCAAGGACTGGTGCACCTCGCCCAGGCATTTGTTGACCTGCGCAAACTTCTGCTCCAGCGATTGATTAAGGCGCTCGTCCACAGTCATGCGGATGCGCTCCAGGTTCTGGTCCGTCATATCCGCCAGACGCGCCACACGCTTATCAATCTGTTCGCTCAGCCTGTCGCTCGCCGCCTGGTTTTCCAAGCGTGCCGCCCGCGCCAATGTGCTCTGCTCACCGCGCAGGTCGTACATGCTTTCCGCAAGCCTGCGCTCCAAAAGCTCCAACCGCTGCGCCGTCATGTCCGCCTTAGGGCGTCCCTGTATCAATAATATTATCACACCTGCCAACAGCAGGGCTATGACAATCATCAAAGCTATAACCAATGTATTCATTTCTTCTATGCTGACCTCCGTTATTTTTTTATTATAGCAGAAACACAATACATAGCCAACATATTAACGAACAAAATTTTTATATTTAACAAGATATTTTCATAATATCACTTTTTTAACAAAATCAGCTTACATCTGCGCCCAAATCGTGTATAATATATTCATACATTATTTATTCCAAAGAGGTATTACATTATATGATAGATGAAAGTCCTAATCTCAACTCTGCTGATAAAATTCTCGAGGCCGCAACCAAGCTGTTTGCTATGGACAGCTTCGCTGCCGTATCCATTAAGCAGATTTCTGTTGCCAGCGGCGTCAACAGCGCGTTGATTTCCTATTATTTCGGCGGCAAAAAGAATTTATATCAGGAGGTTTTATATACCGAGGCAGAAAAATTTCTGAAGCTGCAGGATAAAATCCGCCAGCAGCCCGGTTCACCGCTTACCAAGCTTCGTACCTATGTAGACGGCATTGCCGAAATGCAGCAGCAGAACCCTTACAACATTCATCTGATTTACCGCGAGCTGCTGACTCCGCAGCCCATGTTTGAAAATTATGTACGCAGCAAGCTGTACCGCATCCATCAGTTCATGACCGAGCTGGTTGAGGAAGCGATTTCCTGCGGCGAAATCGTTGCGGATATCAAAGCAACCCACGTTGCCTTCACGCTGGAAGGTATTATAATGTTCTTCTTTTTGATGCATAGCCATATCTGCGAGCTGGGCAATTTTAAAAACGGCGCGGAGCTGGATTACCTGCTGCAGGCGCTCAACACCTACCTTGCATCGCTTAGCAAAAAATAAATACACTTATCTGATAAAGCTGCTTTCCGGCAGCTTTATTTTTGTTTACAACTTTGTTGCTTGACGCTATCTGCATTACAACCTATAATTTAATTGAACGATTAAAAATTTTACAACAATAAAATTTTTCTGCAAGGGAGCTGTTAAATTATGCAGTCTATTATGGAAAAACTTCCTGATAAAAAGAAACTTGCTGCCGGAGCTGCCGTTGTCATACTGGCAGCCGCAGGCTGGCAGCTTTACAGCAGTATTATGCATAAGCCGCAGGAGGCAAACTACATCCCCATCGTCCGGACAATGATGATAGGCGAAAGCATTGTCGATTCCTCTGCTGTTTATCCCGGTGAGGTGCGCGGGCGCTACGAAAGCCAGCTGGCCTTTCAGACTGCCGGCAGAATCGCTTCCCGTCTTGTCAACGTAGGCGACCGGGTACACGCCGGCCAGATTCTGATGACGATTGACCCGAAGGATGTAAACCAGAGCGTGGAAGCAGCCAATGCACAGCTGGCATCTGCCATTGCCAACCAAAAGCTGGCGGCCGACAATGCGGCACGCTTTAACAAGCTGTATGCCGGCGGTGCTGTGAGCGAAGCAACGCGCGACCAGTACAACACCCAGCTGGAGGCAGCCAATGCTACGCTGCGCCAGGCACAGGCCAACGCCAACGCCAGCGGCAACCAGCTGAGCTACACACAGCTGACGAGTGATACCGACGGCGTTGTAGCAGCCATCACCGGCGAGGCAGGCCAGGTAACGGCAGCCGGTACGCCGATGGTCACCATCGTGCGCAGCGGTGAGCGTGAAATCCAGATAAACGTGCCGGAAAACGTCAAGCTGAGCGTAGGCCAGCAGGCAGATATCAGCTTCTGGGCGCTTCCCGATGTTACGGCGAAGGGCACTGTCCGCGAAATTTCGCCTATTGCCGACAGCATTACACGTACCTATAAGGTGCGCGTTGCGGTGCCGCAGCTGCCTGCAGAAGCCAAGCTCGGCATGACTGCCAAGGTCAGCTTTAAGGACGCTGCGGCGTCCGAGGACGAGATTGTTATTCCGGCTACCGCACTGTATCAGGTAAACGGCAAGACTCAGGTCTGGCTGGTGCGCAATAACCGCGCTGTGCTGCAGGACGTTAAGGTTGCCGGCTATGTAGGCAACAACGTGCGTCTGGCAGGCGGCTTAAACAAGGGTGATATTCTGATAACCGCCGGCCTCAGCAAGCTTGTCGATAACCAACAGGTGCGTCTGACCAAAGGCGGTGATATCTGATGTCAAACAATGAAAAGCATCATGCCAACTGGGCAGAATGGGCTATTAACCATCGCCAGTTAGTTTACTTCTTCGCTGTGCTTGTGCTGATTATGGGTATGTTTTCCTTTAAATCGCTCGGACGCAGCGAGGACCCCAGCTTTGCCGTCAAGCAGATGGTAATATCCGCAGCCTGGCCCGGCGCCAGTGCCAAGGATGTTGAGATGCATCTGACCAATACGTTGGAAAAGCATATTCAAAGCTTGCCGCAGGTTAAGAAAATCACCAGCTATTCGCGCCCCGGTGTCTGCGTTATTACGGTAGCGCTTAAGGATGAGGTTTCAGGTAACACTGTCCGCCAGCGCTGGCTGGAGCTGCGCAACATCGTCAACGACGGCAAGAAGGACTTGCCTTCGGGCACCGTAGGTCCGTTTTATAACGACCGTTTTGATGACGTTTACGGCAATATCTACGCAATTACCGGTGACGGCTATACCTATGAGGATATGCGTAAATACGCCGAAAAAATCAAACTGGACTTCTTCAGCGTGCCTGATGTCAAAAAGGTTGAGCTGGTGGGCGTGCAGCCGGAGAAAATCTTCGTGCAGATGCAAACAGCCAAGCTGGCACAGCTGGGACTGGATATCAACAGCATCGCCAGCACCATCAAGGCACAGACCTCGATTAATGCCAGCGGTATGATTGAGGCCGACACAGCCAACTCCTACCTGCGCATTACCGGCAGCCCCGACAGCGTGGAAAATATTGCTGCCATCCCCATCAATGCCAACGGCCGTGTCTTCCGCCTGGGTGATATCGCAACCATCACCCGCGGTTATGCAGACCCGCCGGAAACAATGATGTACTATAACGGCAAGCCGGCAGTCGGCATTGCTCTTTCTATGGAGGACGGCGGCGATAATATCAAGCTTGGCGAAAATCTGGCCAAGGAAATCGCCCGCATCCAAAAGGAGCTGCCGCTAGGACTGGAGCTTAATCAGGTTGCCAACCAGCCTGAGGTCGTAAAAAAATCCATCAGCGAATTCTCCGAAAGCCTTTACGAGGCGATTATCATCGTGCTGGTAGTCAGCCTGATGACACTCGGACGCCGCAGCGGTTACGTAATTTCCTGCTGCATCCCGCTGATTTTGTTAGGCTCCTTCTGCGCCATGTTCGCTTTGGGCATCGATTTGCATAAGGTATCCCTGGGCGCACTGGTTGTTTCTCTGGGTATGCTGGTCGATGACGCTATCGTTGTCGTTGAGCTGATGGAGGTAAAAATGTCCGAAGGCATGCCGCGTAAGGAAGCAGCCTCCTATGCCTTCAAAACCTGCGCCTGGCCGCTTTTGACAGGCACCACCATTACCTGCCTCGGTTTTATGCCGATTGCCTTCTCCAAGGCCAGCGCTTCGGAATTTGCCTACAGCCTCTTCCCGGTTATGACCGTAACACTGATGCTGTCCTGGCTTGTTTCCGCAACCTTGGCACCGGTATTGGGCTATGAATGGATACGTCCTACCGTTATCAAGCAGGAATCTTATGACAACAGCTTCTACCGCGCCTTCCGCAAGCTGTTGCACTGGGCATTAGGACACCGCATTACGGTTATCGGCATTACTCTGGCGATGCTGGGCCTGTCCATGTTCATGCTGCGCTTCGTCAGCCAGGAATTTTTCCCTGCCTCCGTACGTCCGGAGCTGTTGGTAGAGCTTAATATGCCTGAGGGCAGTTCGATTAAAACTACAGATGCCGCAGCACGCAAGCTGACGAATCTGATTAAGGACGATAAAGAATTAGACCACGTTTCCACCTATGTAGGCGAAAGCGCACCGCGCTTTGTGCTAGTAATTGACCCGGTACAGCCGCGTGATAACTATGCACAGCTCGTAGTTGTAGCCAAGAGCGTTGAGGACCGCAAAAAGCTGGAGAAGCGCATCAGCGAGCTGGCTGCCGAGCATTTGCCGGAGGCTATAGTCTACTCCCGCTCGATTCCGCTCGGTCCGCCTGCTCCCTATCCTGTTATGATCCGCGTCACCGGCAACAGCGACGCGCAGGTTAAGGAATATGCGCAGAAGGTGCGTAAGGTGATGGCTGCTAATCCCTATGTCAACATGACACGTCTTGACTGGCTGGAGCAGACCAACGCCGTTAAGCTGAAGGTCGACAATGACAAGCTGCTGCAAATGGGGCTCACACGCCAGACTGTGGCCAACGCTCTGCAGGCGCAGGTATCCGGTTATACCGTGGCAACATATCTGGAGGGTGACCAGCAGATCGGTATCGTTTTCCGCCTGCAGCCTGACCAGCGCGCAGATATTTCGCAGCTGGAAACCATTTCCATTCCTACAAGCAAGGGCGCTGTGCCGCTGTCACAAATCGCGCATCTGGATTACACCAGCGAGGATAATATCATCTGGCGCCGCAATCTGCGTCCTACGATTACTGTCAACGGCGGTATTGTTGACGGCGTTACCGGCAACGATGTTACCAAGCAGGTGTATAAGGAGCTAGAGCCGTTGCGCAAGGAGCTGCCTGCCGGCATGAGCATTGAGGTCGGCGGTTCGCTGGAGGACAGCAACGATACATTGAATTATCTGATGAAGCCTATACCGCTGATGATGCTGCTGATTGTCGTTCTGATTATGCTGCAGATGCAGGATATCCGCAAGCTGCTGGTTATTATGTTGACGGCGCCGATGGGTATAATCGGCGTTATCTTCGGCCTGCTGCTGTTCAATTCCGCGTTGGGATTCATGGCTGAGCTGGGTATTCTGGCGCTCACCGGTACAATTATCCGTAACAGTATGGTGCTGGTTGACCAGATTCAGCAGCATCTTGATGCCGGGATGGAGCCTGCCAAGGCGATTACGGAATCGGCGATTGTGCGTTTCCGTCCGATTATGCTGGCGGCCTTCACTACGGTACTGGGATTGATTCCGATGTTCGCCAGCCAGTTCTGGAATGCGATGGCTGTGGCTATTGCCTGCGGCCTGACCGGAGCAACGCTGCTGACGCTGGTGGTACTGCCGGTGCTGTATGCGATTGTGTTTAAGGTTAAAGCAGAATAGAGTTACATTTATAGGATTTACTAAAAACTGCCTTGCTGAAAATTTCAGCAGGCAGTTTTTTGGTATGTAAAACATGAGCATCGCAATTATATATCGCGTTGCAACGAAAAATTTTCCCGCGAATCGTCTGATGAGTTGAGAGATTCACTTTATGAAAAGCGAAGTAATTCACGGACGGTAATTTCGTGCGGAACAACGACGAAATTGCAATAAACTCGCGCTATACGAAGATATTTTGCTGCAGCAGTCAGCTTAGCGCTCAAACAGTATTGCAATTTCTGTTATTCCAGGCACTCATTCCCTAAAATTTTTATGTTTTCACTGCGATATATAATTGCTTGCAAAAGTACGCAGAAGTAAGCTTATTATTAGCCTATGAGTTATGGTAAAGCATTTTTTGCTTAGCTTTTTTGTGCGAGCAAAAAAGCGACTGTTTTCCGCGCTTTCGCAAAGCGCGCCCCTTTCTTGTTACTTCTTTCGGGGACGAAAGAAGTAAACACCACTAAGAAAACCCATGTCCCGCCGAAATCGGCAAGACATGGGTTTTCTGCATTCCCAGCGCACGCTTTAACAGCGTGCACTATTTTATTATCTTCTGCAGTACGCCTGCATCTGCTCCAGCAGGAAGTCTGCACCCTTTTCACCCATAAACGGCAGGTGTGTAGCCACAGCACTGTTCATAAACGGTGCGCTGATAAGCACCTTCGTATTATCTGCATCCGCCTGCAGCAGCGCCACATCATCCGCCAAAATAAGCGTATCATGCAGTCCACGGATTACCTGTAGCCATTCTCCCTCATCAGCGTAGGCTTCTACATCAGCCGCCGGCTCTGTTATAACCTTTAGGCTGTGCGCACACATTTTGTGCAGCACAGTGATGCCGCCCTGCTCCAGAAATGCACTCATGCCCTGTACCAAATCATAATCGCCCTTAACTACAGCCTTCCTTGGCTTGTTGTTGCCCATCATAGTGAAAATGCTGAGTCTGGAAAGGCTCTTTTCCTTCGTTTGCAGGCGCAGCAGCACCATAGAATCCGGCTCCCTGCCCACCAATTCTCCAACCTGTGCTAAAAAGCTCAGAGTGCCGCTGTAACCATAGGGAACGGCATAAACATAAGGTGTACCTAATTTTTCTTCAAGATATTTAGCGGCAGCAAGACCTTCATTGCCCAATACAATATTTACCTGCGCCTGTCCCATATCCTCCAGCTCCTCCACACTCGTGTCGCAGCAAAGGCAGGCGTTACAGCTCAGTCCCAGCGCTTCGCTCAGCAAATTCTTAATCTCCCAGATATCGCTTTCCATACGGTAGCGCCATACAGAAGCACCTATGATATTATACACGCCTTTTTCCTGTACCACGCCCTTTTGGGGCAGATTACGCACGAGCAGCTTATAGGTTTCCGCCAAGCCAATGCTGTAATCACCACGGAAGCCGCCCTGCTCAAAGGCTACAAGCTTAGCCTTAACCTCGTTTTGCATATAACGGCACACACCCTTGATATCGGTACCGATGACGGCAGTTACGGAGGAGGCTACGACGAAGATAACCTTCGGCGCATAGCTTTTATCCAGCTCGACAATCGCATCCTCCAGACGTGTAACGTCACCCATGACAACATCGTCCTCACTCATATGCGTTGTGAACATGCGGTTTTGAAAGCGCAGGCCCAGGCCTCCGTATAAGCCCAAGCTGTAATGCGTGGTGCCTGCAGGGCCGTACTCCAGCACAATGGCTCCCTGCACCGCCAAAAGGCTCCAGATAATTCCCATTCTGTCCGACGGTGTCGGTAAAAATCTTACTAAGCTCACAGGCCTGCCTCCTCTCTGAACTTTTTGGCATCCGCCACAGCCTGCTGCAAAATTTTCAGCAGGAAGGTGTTGCATTCAAAGCCCAGCATTTTGCCTGCCGGGTCGCTGTGCAGCTGCGCAATACCCTTGCAACGCAGACGCTCGCCAAATTCGTGTCCCATGTAAATCCACGGATGCAGTACATCATAAACATACTGCAACGGCGCAATATTAGCTGCCTTGCAGACATATGGGTCGGTAGTTGCCAAAATGCTTTCGATATCCGTAAAATGCTCCTCACGCAGTTTATTGCTCTGAATCAGCTGCGGTACCATTGCCAACCTGCACAGATAGCTGTTGAGCTCGAAGCAGTCATACTGAGTATTGCCGAAAATATACGGCACTCCCTGCACAACAGGCACAGTTTCCTGCTCCAGCGCCTTGCATTCGTCAAACATCGCACCGACCTCAGCAGGCAGCGGCAGCTCCAGATAGTCAAACAGATACTGATAAGCCTGCAGAATTTTTTCCGGTGCGGCAAAGCGGTTGAAGTAAACATAAGGAATGCCATACTGCTCCTGCATCTTCTGCGCCAACGGCAGGGCAATATCATTAACAACAATATTAACCTTTGCTGCCGGAGCGCGACGGATATCGTCACTTGTGCAGCCACTAGGCAGCTGTACATCGATTTTCACACCGGACTTTGTCAACAGTGCATACAGCTCCGTATCCGCAAAATCACCGAAGCGCTGTCCCAAAACATTCACACTGCCATCACATTCCTGCGGCTGCATGATGCTTTGGCAGGCAGTAATGGCGCGCTCAAAGCCGGGAAAATGGTCCTCGCACTTAAAGTGCTCGGTATGCACCGCCATTACCGGAATTCTGTACTGCTTTGTCAGCTCCTCGGCAATCGCATCGTAATCATCACCGATAACCTCAATAACGCAGGTAGTCACAAGCATTACGCATTTAGGCTGATATTCTGCCACAATCTCTTTGAACGCCTTATGCATGCTTTCGGTACTGCCGAAGGTTACATCATGGCTGTCAAGCACTACCGAAACGCAGCGTCCGTTAATACCTCCGTAGCGGTCGCTGAGCGTCAGGCTTTTGGTATAATAGCTGCATTCGTCCGTACCTACGATAACCAGCAGGCAGTCCTTGATGCCGCCGGCAATCATAGCAGCACCCATCAGCGGACAGTGGGTGCCGGGGAAGAGTGCTGTCGTCAGCTGGGGAATATCCTTAATCGTCTGTACCCTGCTCAAAAGGTTCAAACGTCCTAAAAGCTCGTTGCCGTCCATGCCTGCAGCCTGCGGTGGCCCGCCCAGTTTATCCTGCAGCTTGCGCCTTGCCTTTTCTTGTAAATCCATCTTTTCCTCCTACTCCTCTTCATCCTCGCTAAGCTCCAGCACGCGCTCGGCCAGCTCATTATATACCTGCACCATCGGTGAATCCTTCACAAATTCGCTGACGGTACCGCCATGATTTTCGGCAATCTGGATATCGCCGCTGCGCGGAATGTACTGTACAACCTCGGTGCCGATTTCCTCCGCAGCCTTGGCTACCAGCTCCTGCTCATTCTCGATATTTTTGGCGTTGAGAATAATCCCCTTCAAGCGTGCGTAACCACGACGGCCGAAGTTTTTGATGGCCTGGGCAATATTATTTGCCGCATACAGCGCCATCATTTCGCCGGAGGAAACAATGAATACCTCGCGCGCATAACCGCCGCGAATAGGCATGGCAAAGCCGCCACAGACTACGTCGCCTAAGACGTCGTAGATGACGATGTCAGGCTTATAGGTTTCAAAAGCCTCCAGCTCGGCCAGCTTTTCGAAGGCGGAGATGATGCCGCGGCCTGCGCAGCCGATGCCGGGGGTGGGGCCGCCGGCTTCTACGCACAGAACGCCGCCGAAGCCTTCAAAGACGATGTCTTCGAGTTTCAAGGCTTCGCCTTTTGCTTTCAGTTGTTCCAATACCGTGGGGATGCGTTTGCCTTCCATGAGGTTTTTGGTGCTGTCGCTTTTGGGGTCGCAGCCTACTTGCATTACTTTGTAGCCTTTTAAGGCGAGGGCTGCGGATAAGTTGGAGGTGGTGGTGGATTTGCCGATGCCACCTTTACCGTAGATTGCTATTTTTCTCATATCTTTCTCCTTTGGTTTTTTTAATATTTGAGAATGTATTAACCATAAACTTTTCCCATACCATATATTTCTATATTCTAAAAAACAAGCAGGAACTATTTTGCGTAGTTCACTGCTTGTTTTTATATTATAGGGTGGTGCGCATAATACGTTTTAACTCTTCCAGATTTTTCATCACATACTGACTGGAGCAATGCATATACTTCATCGGCACAATAACAACCTTCCCGTTTTGCACAGCAGAAACAGTCTGATAGCTTGGATCATTCAAAATTTCTTCCTTGCGTATCTCGGCATTTTTATGCTGTCCGCCAAAGGACCAGTCCAATACAATCAGTCTTTGGGGATTCATAGCAATAATCTGTTCCTTGCTGAGATAAGAGGACTGCGGGAAATCGTATTTTGCAGCCAGATTTTCAATATTACATGCTTCGCAGATGCTGGCAGGCATTGAGCCCTTTTGCCCGATACCGCCATTAGGATGAATCAGCAGAACACTTTCAATCTTTTGCCCTTCGGTAGAAGTTTTAAGATATGCGGCAACCTTTTCTGCCAGGCTGTTGGCAGCAGCCTTAGTATCTGTTACCTCGCCCACAATTTTAATATAATCCGGAATTTCCTGTATAGTCTTGGGCTGACGCAAGACACAGGTCTTGATGCCGACACTGTCGAGAGTATCCGCCAGCTCGTTGGCTCTGCCGTCAGTCAGAATAACAATATCCGGTTTAAATTTCATAATCTGCTCGGGATTATTTTCGCATACAGGTATACCCTTCAGCTTTTCGTAGCAATTCGACAAATCCTCTTCCCTTGCCCACATATCCGTAGCAATTATCCTGTCTGTCGGTATAAGGTCAGTCAAAATATCTGTAGCACTGTAATTTAAGCAAACTATTCTTTTAGGCGCTGAGGCAAAGGTTACTTTTTTCCCTCTGGCATCAACAACGGTATAACCGCTGCCCTGCTGCTGCGAAGACAAGGAATCCTTGGCACAACCGGTGACTAACAATAAGGCTAATGCCATTATTACCAGAAACAGCTTTTTCATTGTTCACCTTCAAAGCATTTTATTAAAATGCTCTTTCATAAGTAATGAACCAGTCACGATACGGCAGCAGGCAGCCTCTGGAAGCAGCCATCTCTTCGGTTCTGTTCAGAATGTTGTTGACAGCAAATTTCACGCTGTTTTCTTTATCAAACTGATAGGTAGCATTAAAGCTCAGATATTGCTTAATGCCGTTGCCGGAGTATGGTGCATAGGACAGATAGCGCATAGCAGCATATTGATGTAACAGGTTGGTGGCTAACTTGCCGTTTTTATAGCCCAGAACGCTGTTAATCAGCAATTTATCATCGCAGTTTTTGAAATCGGCACCCGGTTTATCAATCTGCTTAGGATCGGAATAGGCAACAGAGGTCTTAAAGCTCCAGTGATCGCTCAGCACGCCTTCATAGGAAACCTCTAAGCCGGTGTTTTTAAACTTATTGGCATTGACAACCATGCTGTGGTCATCGTCAATTTTCTGGGTAAAGATTCTGTTGCTGATATCCAGATGATACAAGGAAACCTTTAAGAATTCACGGGAAGATAAGAGCTTCTTCCAGCCGATTTCATAGTTCCAGCCGGTTTCGGGACCAAGGTTATCATTGAAAATCATAGAATCGCTGTCGGAGTATTGGTCACCGATGGTAGGCATACGGAAGGATTTGTTGACGTTCAGGAATACAGTATCCTTATTGTTCAGCTTGTGCAGTAATTGTACGGATGGCAGGAATTCATTTTTCATATCGTCATACATTACTTCACGGCCGCCGAAGGATAAGGTTGTTTTGTCGGTCATGTTGTCAACAGCCTGGATATATACAGCCTTTCTATGACGTTTAATCATGTCAAGACCGAAGGAGGTACCTTTAACGTTACCATGAGAATCTGCTTCCAAAGCCATTTCCGCACCGGTAGTAATGTTAAACTTACCAATGTCGAAATTATACTTAGCGTCTACACCATAGTTCCAGCTTGTTCTGCGCAGGGAACTCTTGGTCATCAGCTCATAAGCTGCGTTATAAGCATCATTTTTGTATCTGCGCTTTTGGCCGAATACGGTAACATCAAGGCCTTTATTATTATATGCTACATTAAGGTCATGGAATACGATATTGGTTTCATTGGAGCCGGTCTTCTTTAAGGCTTTAAACTTATCGTAATCATTCTGATTATCAGTCAGCATATATCTCATAGATAAATTATCATTAGGCTTATACTTTAACATAACACTGTTTTTCTCCATCCACTTGCCTTGAGATGTTTTCTTCGCAGTGTACCAGTTGCGTTCCGCAATTCTGTCATGCGTATACGCCATACCGAATTTGCCGTCGCTTACATTCAAGGTAGCCAGGCGCTTGCCTCTGCTGCCGTAGCCTGCACTTGCAGAAATTTGTTGGGACTGCTTGGTAATGATATTGATAACACCGGTCAGGGTATCGGTGCCGTAGAGAACAGCGCCGGTACCGCGGATAATCTCGATTCTTTCCACAGCATTAACAGGAATAGCGTCCAGATTACCAAAGCCCTGCATATTTAAAGGAACACCATCAACCAGGATAGTCGGATTACGGCTTGCGCCGGTCAGACCTCTCATACCAAATGTAGAGCCAACACCGGTAGGTTGAGCGGCAATTGCGCCCGCTGCATATTCCAGTACTTCCTGTACGTTGCTGCCGTTGTAGTTTTTAATATCTTCCGCAGTGAAAATTTCAGTAGTAGCGGGAGTATTCAGCTCCTGCTTAATTTTCTCCTGAGAAGCTGTTACAACAATTTCATCTAAATTATATTGATCCAGCTTTTCTGCTGCAAAGCTTGCGCTTTGAGGCAAAATTCCCAAAATCATGAATAAAGCGGCAACTTTTTTTCGGTTCATTTTCAACATAAAAATACAATACCTCCTAACAACTTCATCAAACACTCATACACTCACCTAATGCTTATACTCTAGCATTATTATGTTGTTTATGTTATGATGATACAGTATACTCCATATAGTAACTATAATGTCAATAGGAGAGATTTTTAAATGATAGATAAGAGCAATTTCTTTTATGCCAGCGACTTGGCGCAATTATATAACATATCCAAGCAGACGCTGATTTTCTATGACAAAAAGGATTTGTTTAAACCTGATTATGTAGATTCGAACGGTTATCGCATGTATTCGCTGAAGCAATTTTTTATTTTGGGAATTATTCTGGATTTGAAAAGAATGGGTTTTCACCTTAATGATATAAAAAATTTTCTGGACCATCGCACCCCTGACGATACGCTTTCTCTGCTCAATAAGCAATTACATAAATTGACAAAGCAAATAGAACTTACTACAAAACTATGCGACAACATAAAATCTAAAATAAATACCATAAATATCTACAACGATTGCAAGCTGAACGAAATAACCTTGTCCTACAGAGAAGAGGAGTATTTTTTGGTAAGCGAGAAAATCCTTCTTTCGTTACCACAAAAGGAACGGTTTTTAGCTGCTGCCACCCTGCTTAATTCAGCTGTCGATAAAAACGGTCTCAAAGAATACAACCTCAGCGGTTTTATTTTTAATGACACAATTACTGATTTTTCTCCTGAATCCTATAAGGTATTCTGCAAAACTAACAAAAGCAATCACAATTACGTCAAGCCTTACGGTCTGTATCTGCAAATCTGCGTTAATACTAATTTTGCCGACGCAGTTAATACTGCCAAACCACTTTTAACTAATTTTTGTAAAGCACTGAATTTAAAAACAAATAACATTATTTATATCAAAACATTAAGAAATTACTGGTCAACCGATTCACATGACAACTTCATTTCTAAAATAGAAGTACCCGTATTATAAGCGGATTATAGTAAGTATAATGTTCGCAGGCGAAATTCACTCCCTTGACATTCCCCCACATTTCAAGTACACTTAAATTATGTTCTTCAAAACCGCAAGTAAGCATACGCATCATGCTCATTTACCTGCGGACAATTAAATAAGCAGTATATCCTGCAGATGTACTTTGTCTGCAGAAGCTTAAGCAAGGCCATTTATCTGGTACATTCTAAGAGTAGTACAAACTGACGATTTTTAATCGTCAGGGTACTGCTCTTTTTTGTTTTTTAGGCGCTTTAGCAACTGCTTATATATTTTTTACTTTATCTGTGTTAAAATGAAAGGAGAAAAACCATGCAAGACCTGGCAACAAAATTTGCAAACCTGACAATCCAAAGCGACTTCATCTTCAAGAAGGTTATGTCGCGCAAGCGCATCTGCAAGCACCTGCTGGAGGAGCTGCTGCAGATAGAAATTGCTGACATTAACTACATTGAGGCAGAAAAAACTATTGATCCTGACTACTCCAGTCGCGGCATCCGCCTGGATATCATTGTGGCAGATGACAAGAATACGCACTATAATCTGGAAATGCAGGTAAAAAACAAAAAGAATCCCCAAACCAAAGCCTTCGTCCTGCCCAAACGCTCCCGCTATTATCAGGCGCTGCTTGATTTTGATTTGTTGCAGGCGGGCCAGCCTTATGACCTGCTGCCGCCGACCTTTATCATCTTCATCTGCGTTTTTGATTTCTTTGAAAAGGGTAACTATGTCTATACCTTTAAAAAGCGTTGTCTGGAAAACTTGGAGCTGGAGCTTCCTGATGAAACAACTACAATGCTTTTGAACACTAAGGGTTCGCATGGCGATATCTCTAAAGATCTTAAAAGCTTTTATGATTATGTCAATAATCACATTGTAACTACCGATTTCACCAAGCAGATTGACGATGAAATCAGCTATCTGAAACTAGATACGAAAGTGAGGCGAGAATTTATGCTTATGGAAGCACGTTTATTAGATGAAAGACGCGAGGGTAAAGCTGAGGGCATTGCCGAAGGCAAGAAGATTGGCCTTGCTGAAGAGAAACTCGCTACTGCTAAGCGTCTTTTCAGCATGGGCCTTTCTGTGCAGGATATCGCCAAGGCTACTTCTCTCCCGATTGAGCAAGTTGAAGCGTTGCAAACTGAGCAAGCCTAATACGAAAATTTAAAAACCAAACTCAAAAACCCATGTCCCGCCAAATCGGCAAGACATGGGTTTTCTGCATTCTCGGTGCACGCTTTAAAAGTGTGCACTATTTTATTATATTATCTTCTGCAGTACGCCTGCATCTGCAAGCCTCTGCTTTACCCCTTCTGATACAAATTATAATAATGCCCCTTGAGCGCCAGCAGCTCCTCATGGCTGCCGCACTCCGCAACAGCGCCCTCGTCAAGCACCACAATCTTATCCGCATGACGGATGGTGGAAAGACGGTGCGCAATAATCAGCGTGGTGCGTCCTACCGCCAGCTCGTCGAGCTCCTTTTGTATCTGCTGCTCAGTAATATTGTCGAGCGCGCTTGTAGCCTCATCCAGCACTACTACCGGAGGGTTTTTGAGGAATACGCGCGCAATCGCCAGACGCTGCTTCTGTCCGCCGCTCAGCTTAACGCCGCGCTCACCCACCTCGGTATCGTATCCCGCAGGCAGCTTTTGGATAAACTCATCCGCCGCAGCTGCCTTCGCTGCCGCCTGCACCTCGTCCGCTGTCGCATCCGGTTTGGCGTAGGCTATGTTGTAGCGCACGCTGTCGCCGAAAAGAAAGACATCCTGCTGCACCAGGCCGATTTGCCTGCGCAGCGATTCCTGCGTAAATTCACGGATATCGCAGCCGTCCAGCAAAATTCTGCCGCTCTGCGGCTCGTAAAAGCGCAGCAAAAGGCTGGCGATGGTTGTTTTGCCTGCTCCCGTAGCGCCTACAAAAGCCACGGTTTCACCCGCTGCCACATTCAGGGAAAGATTGCGGATAACAGGTCTGCCGTCCGCATAGGCAAAGCTGACGTTATCAAAGGTGATGTTCCCCTTGCATGGCGGGCAAATTTTAGCATCCAGTGCATCCGTAATCTCGGGCTTTTCCTGCAGCAGCTCATAAAAACGCTTGAAGCCTGCCATACCGCGCTGATATACCTGAATGAAGCCCAGAAGTTGCATCAGCGGCTTCATAAACAGGCCCACGTAGAGGAAGAAGGCCACCAGTTCACCGAAGCTCATCAGCCCCTGATTTATCAGCAGGCCGCCCACTACTAATATCGCCACATTGATAAAATTGCTGAAGAATATCATACTGCCGACGAAATAAGATGTTATTTTGAAGGATTTTTTGCACACTTTCAGATAGGCATCCGCCTTTTCCATAAACTGCGTCATATCGCTGCGCTCACCGGCGAAGGCCTTGATCAGACGCACGCCGTTAATGCTTTCCGCAGCCTTGCCCGTTACCTCGCCCATTGCCACACGATTAGCAAAGAAGGCCCTTTTCATGCGCAGATTGACGAAAACGGTATGCACTGCCTTCAGCAAAAGCAGGAAGGCGATCAGACTGCCCAGCATAGGATTCATATAGATTAAAATAACCATTGTGCCAAGCATCGTCAGCCCACAGACGATAAGATCAATCGGCGCATTGCCTGCGAAGCCGTTAATTTCGCTCAAATCGCTGGTGAGGCGCGAAAGCAGCTGACCGCTTTTATTTTTATCGTAAAAGCCGAAGGACAGTTTCTGCAGATGGCTGAACAAATCGCGGCGCATGTCGCGTTCCATGGAATAGCTCATGGACTGCGCCCAATAGATGATGCCGAAATGCATGCCGAAGTTTACCAGATACATGGCAAGCAGTGCCGCCGACCATTCAAGGAGCAGCGGCAGATTCTTAAGCGGCAGCTGCTGTTCCAGCATCAGCTTCACTACATAGGGAAAGAACAGCTCGAGCAGTGCGCGCAGCAGCGAGCCTATCACGAGAAAGAGCAGGATGCCCTTATACGGTTTATAATAGCTGATAAATGTTTTGAACATAAAGCTTTCCTATCCTCTATTCATAATATATTCTAAAGCGCGGGCAGCAGCTTTTGCCGATGTTCCCGGCGTAAAACGCTGCCGCAGCATGATAATCTTTATTTTATAATGATACAGTCTACACTATATAGCAGGTATAAGGTCAACAGGATGTGTTCTTAAATAATATTACTAGGCGAGTTATTTGCCAACTGCTATAACGCAAGCGTTTCACTAAAAAACTGCCTTCCGAAAATTGAAAGGCAGTTTTTATGTTGCTTAAGCCTTATTCGGCAAGCAGCTTGCCTGCTTCCGCCAGCTTAGCCATTGCTTCGTCATCGGGAGCACCCAGCGCCAGTACGCCGTCAGCCACAAGTGTTGCACCCGCGTCCTTAACACGTGCTTCCCAGTCCTGCATATAGGTTCCGCCCCAGCCATAGGAGCCGAACAGCGCTACCTTTTTGCCTGCCAGCTTGCCTTCAAGCTCGGTGAAGAAGGGCTCAAATTCGCATTCCTCCAGCACCTCCGCGCCCATTGCCGGGCAGCCCAGTGCCAGAGCGTCATAGCCGGCAGCCTCGTCAGCAGTGATTTCGCTGACATTTTTTACAACAGCCTCCGCACCGGCAGCGTTAATTGCTTCTGCAACAGCGTCAGCCATCATTTGTGTGTTACCGGTACCGGTCCAAAAAATTACAGGAATTTGTTTCATGATAGTGTCCTCCTTTTGCTTTTTACTTTTGATAATAACCCTGGATTTGCTCCAGCAGAAAATCTGCACCCTTTTCGCCCATAAACGGCAGGTGCGTTGCTACTACGCCGTTCATAAACGGTGCGCTGACGAGCACCTTCATATTGCTGTCATCCGCCTGCGAAAGTGCCACATCGTCTGCGAAAAGCAGCGTGTTGCGCAGCTCACGAATTTCCTGCAGCCATTCGCCCTCCTCGGCGTAGGCTTCTACGTCTGCCGCCGGCTCGGTGATAGCCTTCAGGCTGTGCGCGCACATTTTGTGTGTCACGCTGATGCCTGCCTGCGCCAGGAAAGCACCCACACCCTGCACCAGGTCATAATCACCCTTAACAGCGGCCTGCCTTGGCTTACTGCCGCCCATCATGGCAAACATGCTGAGCATGGACATGCCCTTTTCCTTCATTTTGATGCGCATCAGCACCATGGGCTCAGGAGCTTTGCCAACTGCTGCGCCAACCTGCTCCAAAAAGCTTACGGTGCCGCTGTAGCCGTAGGGAACGGCATAAACATACGGCGTGCCGAATTTTTCTTCAAGGTATTCGGCAGCAGCCAGGCCTTCGTTGCCCAGCACAATATTTACCTGCGCCTTGCCCATAGCCTGCAGCTCGTCTACGCTCGTGTCGCAGCAAAGGCAGGCATTGCAGCGCAATCCCAGCGCTTCACCCAGCAGGCTCTTCACTTCCCAGATGTCGCTCGCCATGCGGTAGCGCCACGCAGAGGCACCGATGATATTGTACACGCCCGCCTCCTGCGCCACGTCCTTCTTTGGCAGATTACGCACCAGCAGCTTGTAGGTTTCCGCCAGACCGATGCTGTAATCACCGCGGAAGCCTCCCTGCTCGAAGGCCACAAGCTTAGCCTTGACCTCGTTTTGCATATAACGGCACACGCCCTTGATGTCGGTGCCGATGACGGCAGTTACGGATGAGGCAACAACGAAGATAACCTTCGGCGCATAGCTTTTATCCAGTTCGATAATTGCTCCCTCCAGACGTGTTACATCGCCCATGACAACATCGTCCTCGCTCATATGCGTGGTGAAGAGGCGGTTTTGAAAGCGCAGTCCCAGGCCTCCGTATAAACCCATGCTGTAGTGTGTGGTGCCCGCAGGGCCGTATTCCAGTACAATGGCGCCCTGTACAGCCAAAAGGCTCCAGATAATTCCCATTCTGTCCGACGGTGTCGGTAAAAATCTTACTAAGCTCACAGGCCGGCCTCCTCTCTGAATTTTTTCGCATCAGCGACTGCCTTTGCTACTGCCTGCAGCATGAAGGTGTTGCATTCAAAGCCCAGCATTTTGCCTGCCGGGTCGCTGTGCAACAGGGCAATGCCCTTGCGGCGCAGGCGTTCACCGAACTCATGGCCCATGTAGAACCACGGATGCAGTACGTCGTAAACATATTGCAACGGTGCGATATTCGCCGCCTTGCAGATGTACGGGTCGGTTTGCGCCAGAATGCTCTTGATATCCGCAAAATTAGCCTCGCTCAGCTTATTGCTCTGAATCAGCTGCGGCACCAGCCCCAGGCTGCACAGATAGCTGTTGAGCTCAAAGCAATCATACTGCGTGTTGCCGTAGATGTAGGGCACACCCTTTACGTCAGGCAGCACCTGCTGCTCCATTTCCTTGCATTCCTCAAACTTAGCGCCGATCTCCGCAGGCAGCGGCAGCTCCAGATAATTAAACAGATGCTGATAGGCCTGCAGAATTTTTTCCGGTGCGGCAAAACGGTTGAAGTAAACGTAATGAATGCCGTACTGCTCCTGCATAGCCTGCGCCAATGGCAGTGCGATATCATGCACGACGATGTTCACCTTTGCTGCGGGAGCACGGCGGATTTCCTCGGCAGTACAGCCGCTGGGCAGCTGTACGCCGAGCTTGACGCCTGCTGCCTGCAAAAATGCGTGCAGCTCCGTGTCGACAAAGTTGCCCATGCGCTGGCCCAGAACGTTGACGCTGCCGTCGCAGTCCTGCTTTTGCATCATTGCGGCGCAGGCTGTGATGGCACGCTCCAAGCCGGGAAAGTGATCCTCGCACTTAAAGTGCTCGGTGTGCACCGCCATTACCGGAATGCTGTACTGCTTTGTCAGCTCTGCGGCAATGGCGTCATAATCATCGCCGATTACCTCAATTACGCAGGTGGTGACGAGCATTACGCATTTCGGCTGATATTCCGCCACTATTTCTTTGAACGCCTTGTGCATGCTTTCGGTGCTGCCGAAGGTCACGTCATGGCTGTTGAGCACTACGGAAACGCAGCGTCCCGCAATACCGCCGTAGCGCTCGTTTATGGTGAGGCTTTTGGTGTAATAGCTGCATTCGTCCGTGCCTACGATTACCAGCAGGCAATCGTCGATACCGCCTGCCACCATCGCCGCGCCCATCAGCGGACAGTGGGTGCCGGGGAACAGCGCTGTCGTGAGCTGGGGCACATCCTTGATTGTCTGCACCTTGCTCAGGCGGTTCAGGCGGCCTAAGATTTCGTTGCCGTCCATGCCTGCAGCCTGCGGCGGCATGCCCATTTTCTCGGCCATTTTGCGCATTTCATCCTTCTTGTCACCCTTCATGGCCTGCATCATGCTCATCATCTTGCCCATGTCGGGCATAGCGCTCTTGTCGCCGTTTTTCTGCTTAGCCTTGATAGCTTCGATGGCGCTTTTGGGCATGCCCATTTTTTCGGCCATCTTCCACATTGCATCTTCCTTTAAGCCCATGTACTGCCTCCTATTCTTCTTCGTCTTCGCTCATAGCCAGCACACGCTCGGCTAATTCGTTGTATACCTGTACCATCGGAGAGTCCTTGACAAATTCGCTGACGGTACCACCCTTATTTTCGGCAATTTGGATGTCGCCGCTGCGCGGTACGTACTGCATAACCTCGGTGCCGATTTCTGCGGCAGCTTTGGCTACCAGCTCCTGTTCATTCTCAATGTTTTTAGCGTTGAGGATGATGCCCTTTAAGCGTGCGTAACCGCGACGCCCGAAGTTTTTAATGGCCTGGGCGATGTTGCTTGCTGCGTAGAGGGCCATCATTTCGCCGGAGGATACGATGAATACCTCGCGTGCGTAGCCTCCGCGAATGGGCATGGCAAAGCCGCCGCAGACTACGTCACCTAAGACGTCGTAGATGACAATGTCAGGCTTATAGGTTTCAAAGGCTTCCAGCTCGGCCAATTTTTCGAAGGCGGAGATGATGCCGCGGCCTGCACAGCCGATGCCGGGGGTGGGGCCGCCTGCTTCTACGCACAGGACGCCGCCGAAGCCTTCAAAGACTATGTCTTCCAGTTTTAAGGCTTCGCCTTTTGCTTTCAGTTGTTCCAATACTGTGGGGATGCGTTTGCCTTCCATGAGGTTTTTGGTGCTGTCGCTTTTTGGGTCGCAGCCTACTTGCATTACTTTGTAGCCTTTTAATGCGAGGGCTGCGGAGAGGTTGGAGGTGGTGGTGGATTTGCCGATGCCGCCTTTACCGTAGATTGCTATTTTTCTCATGTTTTTCTCCTTGTGGGTTATAGTTATTGAGGATTATTATTGATGTTTAATGTGAAGTGCAGCCTGCTTCCTTACGCTTGCGTGCTATGATACTTTTTGCCCGGGGCGGCAAAAAGTATCCAAAAAACGCCCTTAACGGCTGCTTCGCTGGATTCCGGCGACTAGATTCGCTAAATTTTTCACGTCGCTGATTTTTGCGTGACGTGCTTCCGCAGAATACGTCAACGCTCCAGCGAAAAATTCCTGTGCCTGTCCGTTGCGAGCGCTGTTCGCTTGACATCGTGGTTTTGGCGAGTCCGTCGTCCGTTCCAGTCTGCGCAGCGCCGAGGGTTACTTTCTGATTGTCGGAGCGAAGGATTGACTATCAAGCGCAATGAAAGTTTGAGCGAAGTGTATTCTGCGCAGCTCCGAGGATGGTGTTCTAATGGTTATAGCGTAGTATAGACTATCATGCGTAATAGAAGTTTGAGCGAAGTGTAAGTGAAATCAGCTTATCATAAAGCCTATTATTTATATTCAATTACAAAGGGGAAGCCTTGTACGAAGTAGCAGCGTACTTTTTGGCCGGCGTCGTTTTTGGCAGCACTGAAGCGCCATTTATAGAAGGCGCTAAGGGCGTTGTTATCCAGAGTGCTGTTGCCGCTGGAACGCACTACTACGGCGCTTTCTACGCGCCCATCGATGCCTACAACGCCACGCACTGCAACGCGCCCGCCGATTCCTGCATCACGCAGCGCCTGCGGATAAACCGGAGCAACAGTTGAGGCTACGCGCGGAGGCACCTTGGGATTGCGCGCAATGCCGGGGCCGACGCCATCTCCGACGCCAATGCCGTGTCCTGCACCGTGACCGCCACCGCTTCCACTGCCGCTGCCGGAACCAATACCGCTGCCGCTGCCTATGCCATATCCTGTTCCGTGACCGCCGCCGCTGCCCTTCTTGCCGCCTGCAGGCACATGCTTAACTACATGCTTCACAAGCTGCTTATGCTCTATCTTGCCGTCAGGCAGAGTAATCGTTTCTTCCTCCACGACATCCTCCACCTGCTCCTCGCCGTCGTCGGCAGCATCGGCAACAGCTTCGTCGCCACCGCCGCCTCCTCCGCCTCCGCCGGCATCAAAGAACACTACGGTGTCAGCATCCGCAGCAGGCGGCTGCATAGCGAAAACGCCCGAAAACGCCAGCGCGACGAACAATATAAAATGTATTATCAGTGAACCGCAAAAGCCAAAGCGCTGACGTGCCTTCGCCTGCAGCTTTTCTATCTGCTTCATCGTTACTTACCGCCATCCGTTGCCAGGCCGAAGCGCGATACGCCTGCGCCCTTCAGCTTATCTACCAGCTTAATAACTTCGCCGTACTCCAACGCCTTTTCCGCACGGATGACAACAGCGAAGTTTTTGTTCTTCTTCTGCTCCAGCCCTGCCTGCAGCGCCAGCGCATCCGCATCCGTCTTGGCATCGTCCAGATACAGGCTGCCGTCGGCCTTCATGGTCACGGCAAAGGTTGTCGTAGTATCCGTTGCCGCATTTTTGGCCTGCGGCAGCTTCACCGGAATCGTTTTCAGGTTAATCATATACATCGTGCTCAGCATAAAAAAGACCAGCAGAAAGAACATAATATCGATCATCGGGATAATCATCAGCGGCGGCGTTTTCCTGTTACGCACATCTCGCAGCTTCATGATCTTGCTCTCCTTGTTTCAGCCTCCAGCAGCGCGCTGAAGCACTGCTCCATATCCGTAATCATGTTGTCCATACGGTGAGCGAAATAGGAATGTGCGCACAGCGAAAGAATGGCCACGCACAAGCCTGTCGCCGTCGCAATCAGCGCTTCACCGATACCGCCGGTAATCGCCATCGGCGCACCCGCTTCTACGTTGAAAATGCTGAAGGCACCGATCATGCCCACGATAGTTCCCAGCAGTCCCAACAGCGGGGACATCGTTACGATAATGCCCAGGTAATCCAGCTTATCGCGCAGCGTCGCCATAAAAATACCGGCACGGCTTTCGAGGAAGGCGCTCTTTTCTGCCTTGCCGCCTGCAACAGCCTCCACATCGGCAAGCATCTGCGCGCACTGGCCGCTGCCCTTGCGCGCCAGCTCCGTCGCCACAGCAAAATCACCGCTGCGCACGGCGGCGCAGTAGCGGGAGGCAAAGACAGCGCCGCTGTCCACGCTCTTATAATATATAAACCGCTCAATGGCGATTGCTATCACAGTTATAGAACAGGCGAGCAATGGCCACATAACCAGTCCGCCCTTATGAAAATACATTATCAAATCTGTTATTGCCTGCATATTTTCCTCACAAATCTACAAATGCTGTCGTACTTTTACGGGAGGTGCATACTGCTCCCCAAAGTACAGAAAGGAGCAGTATGCTGTATATTATGGAATCAAAACTCTAATTAAAAGGTCATCTCTGCGCCTACACGCCAGGTGCGGCCGTCGATGCTGTAGGTATGATAGGTATCATGCAGGAAGGATTTATTAAAGATATTATCTACACCGGCATAAACGCGGTAATTTTTGTTGAACTGCTTGCTGACAGTCAGACCGGTGGTGCTGTAGGAATAATCCTGCTGATAGCCGTCAGTGTTGCTCTGATGATAGTTGAAATAATATCTGTTATACAGATTTACGGTCAGCGGATTTTCCTTGGCATCGGTGTAGGTCAGCTGAATCAGGCCGTTGTGGCGTGCTCTGTAGGCCAGGCGGTCACCGGTTTCCAGATCCTTGGCATCCAGATAGTTGTAAACGCCTCTTACGCTCCAGTGCTCATCGAAGTTATAGCCGATTTCACTTTCCAGGCCCTTGATTTCTACCTCACCGCGGTTGATATACTGGCTCCAGATAATATTCTGCGCCAGCTTATCGGGATCATAGTCACCGCCGTCAATCATATTTTTAATCTTGTTATGGTAATAGGTTACCTTGCCGTTGACCTTGCCCTTTTCGGCCTCAAAGCCAAAGTCAAAGTTGGTGCTTTCCTCCGGCTGCAGGTCAGGGTTACCGATAACATTTACCGGCATCGGTGCCATGCCAACCTTCTCCATCTGAGAATACAGTTCGTATAAGGTCGGTGCGCGGTAGCCCTTGCCCCAGTTTGCTTTCACGCGGGCATTTTCGCTTAATTTGTAGGTTGCGCCCAGCTTCGGAGAGGTGTGGGTACCGAAGGAATCATGGTGGTCAATGCGTACTGCAGGAATCAGCAGCAGCTTGTCGCCGATTTTCCATTCGTTCTGAAGATATACGGCAGCAGTTTCCGAGGATACCTCAGAGGAGGTCTTGCTCTTGCCGTTAACGGTTACATCATGCTGGTCAGTGCCGCGGCCCTTCAGATGCGTACCGTTCATGATATCCTTTTTGTATTCGGCACCGAAGGTCAGTGTATTGTTGTCATCCATTTTGTAGGAATCCTTGCCTTCGACAACGAGCTGCTTATAATTGTTCTGGTCAAAGTCAACAAACTTGTCGGCATTGGTATTCAGATTTTTATACCAGGAGGTGTTGTCCTTGCGCAGCTCACTGAAATAGGTGCGGAAATTATAATCATGCTTACCGTCCTTGCCGTTATAGCCTAAGCTGTAATCAGAACGGGTGTTGTTATAGAAGTGAGAGGAAAGCATGGGATATTTTTCCGGCATAGCCATATCGCCGTATTTTTGCTGCATCTGCGCCAGCATTGCAGGATACATTTTGTTATACATAGCCTCATAAGCCGGCATATCGCTTGTCAGTCCCTGTTTGGCAAGGGCGCCTTCCACTGCCTTCTTTGCTAGAAAAACAGCCATGCTGCCTTTGTTGGTGTAATCGGAGCCCATGCTGCTCCAGGAGAAGCTTTTGAGCTGCTCACGCATGAAGTTCATATCAAAATCAAGGCTATGATTATCATCAAAGGCATAGCTCAGGCCGGTGTTCAAAAAGCGACGTGTGCCATACATGTTGGTGCTGCTGGCATCGGTTGAAGTAACTGCACCGGTCGTAGAATTTTTAGAATAGGTCTTGTAAACACCGCTGTCGAGCTTGCGCACCTTTTCAATGCCGCCGCCGATTTTCAGGCTCAGCTTGCCCTGTTTGCCGGAGGAATACATAAAGCTTGTTGCTTCATCCTTGGTGCCGGTGTGCATATTGACGCTGATGCTGGGGGTGGTAGATTTTTTGGTGATGATATTGATTACACCGCCTATAGCGTCGGAGCCGTAGAGGGCAGAGCCGTTGCTGCGGATGATTTCGATACGCTCAACATCGGAAATGTTGATACGCTTCAGCTCGTAAGCATTTTGGGAGCTTTGCGTATTTTCTGCCGCCATGCGCTTGCCGTCGACAAGAATCAGGGTGTGCATGGTGCTGTTGCCGCGCATCTGCACCTGATTGCCGGTCATGCCGTTATCCTGTACGTCAATATTATCTGCCAGACGCAAAGCATCCTGTACGCTGTAGGCACCCAAATCTTTAATCTTCTGCTCGGTAATAACCTCAACGGCAGCAGGCACCTCTTTCTTCTCCAGCTGTGTTTTGGTGGCGGTCACAACATAATCCGCACCACTGTATTCATCGTAATTATCTGCTTCCGCAGCAAATGCCATATGGCCGACTGCGCTGACAACGCAGGCAGTGAGTAAGGCTATTTTCTTTTTGTTTAAATTTCTCATAATGCACCTCTTTTTTCTACTTGTTTTTTATGGTATATTTCACACCCGCAAAGTAAGCGATTGCTAACCCGTGGATAAAAAAATATTGGAAGAAATTATTTTCTGTCGAACCAAACGACAAAATCACCCGCAGGCTTTTCGCCCTTCTGTTTGCGCTCCAGCGGTGTGATTACGGCAATCTTGAGCTCAGGACGCAAAGCTTTCAGCTTTTGCGTTGTACCCAGATGCGCATCGGAATGGAAGCAGCCATTGATATGCAAAATCTGCATATTCTGATGTGCGTCGGCAAACGCAGCAATGCTCTCGGCCATTTTATCATCTTTCAGGCATTGCGCCGCATACACGGCAGCCAGGCGCTGCGGCGACATTTTCATCGGCGCTGCCGGGGAGCTCATCTGCGCATAAAACTTGTCCTTATACGCACCCTCGGGAGCATAGGTATGCTTAGGCAGCCATTGCTGATACTGCGCCTCCACGCCCTCCGTCGAAGCGTTGTTTTTCGCTACGTGCGCTGCCAAAAAGCGCGGTACGTTAGCAGCAACAACGGGCATTTTCTTTTCTTTGGCAAAATTTACCAGCGGAGCATAATCCGTGCGGTAGTTAGACCAGGGGCGGGCGGTGGCCAGGAAATCCTCCTCGCTCAAAGCGCCTGCCAGAAATTTATCCAGCTTATCCTGATTATCTGCCTCAAACATTTCCATGGATAAGGCCAGTTTCTCGCCTTTTGCCTTATACATTGCCTCCAAAAGCTCTAATTCAGATTGGTGGATTTCTCCCTGATCGTGAAATTCACCAAAGAAAACTATGTCATATTTTTGCAGCCTTTGCGCTAGCTGCGCTGCTGTTAAATTTTTACCGCTCTGCGCATCGCCGAACTGCGCCGCACCTGCGGCACCTGCGCCCAGACACAGTATCGCCATGCTGAGAGCGATTGTTTTGATATATTTATTCATCTTAATCATGCTCCTCTACACTATACGGAAAGCACACGGGATATTGCGTCCCGTTGGCCTCGACACGCATAATCACGGCCTTCACATCGTAAAGCTCTTCAATGACAGACTGCGTGAATACCTCGTCCGTAGGTCCGTCTGCCATGATCGTGCCTTTTTTCAGCGCAATCAGGCGCTCACTGTAGCGCGCCGCATGGTTCAGATCGTGCAGCACCATGATAACCGTCAGTCCCATTTCGTTGTGCAATCGCACAACCAGCTCCATCAGCTCCAGCTGATGATGCACATCAAGATAGGTCGTAGGCTCATCGAGCAGCAAAATCTTCGGCTTCTGCGCCAGCGCCATCGCTAACCACGCGCGTTGACGTTCACCACCGCTCAGGGTGTGCACAAGGCGGGTACGCAGCGGTCCGAGCTCCGTAAACTCCAGCGCTTCTTCAATCGCCAGGCGGTCCTCCTGATTGAGGCCGTCGAAAAACTTGCGGTACGGCATGCGTCCGTAGCACACAAGCTCCTCCACCGTCGTGCCGCCGGGAGCGTTCGCGCTCTGCGCCATCACCGCCAACGTGCGCGCCACTTCCTCGGTCGACATTTTGTTGATGTCCTTGCTGTCCAGATAAACCGCACCGCTCGCAGGCTCCAGCAGGCGGCAGAGCGCCTTCAGCAGCGTCGATTTGCCGCTGCCGTTCGGCCCGATAATCGTCACAATCTCCGGTTGGGAAATATCCAGCGTCAGGTCCCTGATTATCGTGCGCTCGCCGTAGCGCAGAGTAATTTTTTGTGTATGTAATGTCGGGATATTCATAGCTTAACGCATCCTCCGTTTCAGCAGATACAAGAAGAACGGACCGCCGATGAAGGACATGAAGATGCCCACGGGGATTTCCAGCGGACTGAAAAGCGTTCTTGCCGCCGTATCAGCCAGAGTTACCACCGCACCGCCGGCAATCGCCGCACATGGCAGCAGGTATTCGTGGTCGCTGCCGATTAACAGGCGCATGATGTGCGGCACGATGAGGCCCACAAAGCCCAGCATGCCTGCAACGCTGACGGAAACCGCCGCCAGCAGCGCGGAAAGAAAGATTAAAATTGTGCGCATGCGCATGACGCGTACGCCCAAGCTTTTGGCCAGCTCATCACCCAACTGCAACGCATTTAGGGAACGCGCACACAAAATCGTGCCGATAATACCAATCGCGCTATAAGGCAAAAGCATCTCCACATGCCCCCAGCTGCGTCCCTGAAAGCCGCCGGCCATCCACATCACAGTTCCTTGGATTCTGTCGCTGTAAAACACGTTCAGCGCCGCCATACCGCCGCCGAAGAAGGTGGCAACCGCCACGCCCGCCAGAATCATGCGCAAGGGGTTGATGCCCTTTTCCCACGCCAGGAAAAAGACGATGCCTGTGGAAAGCACGGCGCCGACGAAGGCTGCCAGCGGCACCATAGCGGACTGCTCGGGAAAGAGCAGCATTATCACCATCGCAAAAAGGCCCGCACCGGCACTCACGCCGATGATACCGGGGTCTGCCAGCGGGTTGTGCAGCACGCCCTGCAGGTTGCAGCCTGCCAAAGCGAGGTTAGCACCCACTAGCACTGTCACAATCGTGCGGGGCAGGCGGATAAGGTTCACAATGCGGTCGGTGTCAGCATCGGCCTCGCCCGTCAGCGCCGCCCATGTTTCGCTCACCGAAAGGCTCACTGTACCGCTGCCAATGCTCACGAAAATGCCTGCGACGAGCAGGATGCACAGGCCGCAAAAGACCGCTATGCGCATTTTTTCTTTTGTTTTGGCATCATTACTCATTACTTGGCCTCTCCATAGATATATTCTTTCATAATCTTCATCGCGTCGATGGTATGCGTGCCGGGGTTAACGGTAAACAGGCTCGGCGGCAGCTGGTACACATGGTTATTCTTCACGGCGTTCACGTCATGCCAGATGGCGTTATCACGCATATTGGCGCGCAGCTTTTCCAGAATTTCCTTGCTGCCGCCCATGGTAATCAGCATCACGACGTCGGGGTTCTCCTTGGCTACGAATTCCATGCTCAGCGGAATGTAGCTGCTGTCCTTCACGTTCTCGGCCTTGTCCGCAATGTTTACGGCACCTAAACGCTCTGCAAGATCACCGCCAAAGCTCTTTTTGGTGGACATATTGAAGCTATCCGGCGAGCCGAAGATAATCAGCACCTTCGGTCCCCTGCCCTTCTGTACGTCCTGCGTCAGCGCGGCATATTCCTTTTCTATCTGCGCACGCTTGGCGGCAGCTTCCTTTTCTCTGCCGGCAAAACGGCCGAAGTCGTCTATGCTTTTCAGCACGTCCTCATAGGAGTTTATCATGTTCAGGTAAAGCGGCACGCCGGCCATTTCCAGAGGCTTGCGCAGCATTACGTGGAAGGGTACGTTGGTGCCTACAACCAGATCAGGCTTCAAGCTCATGATTTTTTCCAGATTGGGCGCGTGAATCATGCCTACTTCAGGGATGTCCTTAATGCTTTCCTTGATGTCATCGGGATATGAAGTGCTGGTAGGTCTGCCGACGGCCTTGCCACCGATGGAGGCGAAGATTTCCAGATTGGAGGCATTGAGAAAGAGAATTCTTTTGGGCTCCGCGGGGATGTGTACCTTGGCGCCGGTGCTGTCGGTTACGCTGACGGCGGCGTTGGCTGCGAGCTTGTGCTGGCCTCTTGCCAGCAGGAAGTAGCCTGCCAGGGCTATGATTACGACAAATACGAGTAAGATATATTTTTTCATACGCAACTCCCTTTACAATATTAGCTAGCGCTATCTTTGGAATTAAATTAGCCTAGTCTAACTTTACTATGACATTATCTTATAAGATGTGGATTTTGTCAAGATAAAATTAGTGTAGGCTAATTGGGTGAATCAGTTTTCAGTATGAAATTCCAGTGAGATGTCCATTTTCAGCACTTCTTTTGCCTGCATGTCGCTATGCAAGCGCAGCTCTTTAACCTTACAGCCATCGCGTTCTGCCTGCCGCAGCCAGCGAAGCAGGGAATAAAAATCACCGACAGCACTTATTTGCAATTTCTGCATCTGCAAGCCATTCTGCAAAGCCACAGGCTTGCCCTCCAGCTGCATGCTACTCAGTTGAATGCTTTGCGCTTGTGCCTGCTTTTGCAGGCGCTGCAGGATGTTGTTTAAGTTAAGATTATGCTCTACCTGCTGCTCTAATTTCTTTTGCTTATCCAATAGCTTGATTTTATATGTCTTATAATCACTGTGTTCATCAGCAAAACGAATCTGCTGTGTCAGTTGCCCCTGCAGCTTCTGTGTCTGTTCTACCGCCAGTTGTCGTTCATTCCAAAGCTCTAATGCTTTTACTCCAAAGCCTGTAGACAACACAAGCGCTATGCAGGCAAGCAGATTAATTGTTTTTTCTCCTGCTTTCATTGCTTGCCCTCCTTCATCTGCAGCTGCAGTTTATAAACAAGAACGTTACCCTGCTGCTGCGATTGCAGAAGCTCTACTCTGCTGTAATTTCCACATTTTTGCAGTTGCTCCACAAAACTTTCCAAGGCCAAATTATCCACCGCCTGTCCTTGCAGCACTAAAGGTTTTTTACTGCCGTTGTATTCCAGCAGTGTCAGCCAACAGCCGGGCATCATCTGGCGGCAGATGTGCTCAACCTCACCACCTGCCTCTTTCGATGGTTTAGATACTGCAGCCAACAGCTTTTCCAAACGCTGACAGTTACGCTCAACAACCTCGCTTTCCTGCATACGCTGTTCCCACTCCTCATACTGCTCTAATTGCTGCTCTACCTCCTGCAAATCGCGCTGCGCCAGATAACAGCCTCCCCAGGCACTGGCATAAGCCAAAATCGATAACCCTAAAGCTGCACAGGCTGCTTTTGTCAGATAACGGCCAAAAGTGGCCGCTATCCCCTGTAAGCGCCTCTGCTTCTGCCTGTATATTGATGGAAGAGACTTCCCGGCAAACCATTTATCTGCTGCTTCATCAATCGTTTTACTGCCTAAAAAAATCCCTTGCAGCTTCAGCATTAAACTTCTGCACAGCTGCTCCAGTTCAGCACGCGACGCATTCTGTAAGGCTGCAAACATCACCTGATATTGCTGTTCATCTGCTTTACCGATAACATGTGCTTCAAAGCTGTAAGTATAGTCTTCTTGCATCCAAGGAACGCTCTGATGTACCTCCCATTGCAGTGCAGCCTGCAGTTCACGCTGATGCATTAAAGGCAAAAGCAGCTGTTCGGAGTACACCGTTGCTGCCGCAGGCAGCAACAAAACCGCTGCCCCCTCTTCTACATCACGTGCCAAAAGAATTTCGCGTAAAGCATCGGTAAGTCTTTGCTTATCTGCCAGACATTCCTCATTCAGCTGCTCCTGCCAGCTATGCTCACCATTCTGCCAATACGCAACCTCCCCCGTTTGCAGTGACAACAGCAAAAGCGCCTGCTTACGGCGCCAACGGCAGCGCAAAGCGCACAGTACAGGCTCAAATAGTTCTTTAACACTAATACTTTTACCATACTTCATCATAAGAACATCCTCCAATACCATGTAATGATTTCTTTACCACAAAAATACGCAGCAACCGCTGCTGCGCACAAAAACGGTCCGAAGGGAATCGCCTGTTTCAGCTTCCCACGCCTGCACAGCAACAATAATGCCCCTACAACACCACCGCTGACAAAGGCGAGCAGCAAACACAATAGTCCCTGATCTAAGCCAAGCCAGATACCCAACGTCGGCGCTAACTTGACATCACCCTCGCCCATACCTCCGCGACTGGCAAAATACAGCACCAGCATTATTGCCAACATAATTCCAGCTCCGTAAGCAGCATCAAAAAGTTGCCCCTCATACCACGCGCGTACTAAGCCAACTGCCGCTAAAATTAATGTTACCTTGTCATAAAGCAGCATAGATTTCATATCAGTATAAGTGTGATAAAGCAAACCGAGAACAAAAATAACGGAAAACATGATTACCTCCTTAATTTTTTCCCAAAAAAGCAAATAGGACCCCTGCATTGCATTACTACAATACAGGAGTCCTAAAACTCTTCACTGCATATTTACTTTTTCTGCTTCCAGATAAAGCCAATGCGCTTAGCCAAAGAGCTGAAAGTCTTTAATTGCCTCTTACCAGTTCAGGTCCTCAACCTCTTGACGGCCTTTGCCGGTCAAAGCATCCATCATGATGCGTTGCTCGATTTGAGCAGCCAGCTTCTTGGTGAACTTAACAGTATCCGGGTTAACGGACATGCTGTCGATACCGCTCTTAATGAGGAACTCGCAGAACTCAGGATATACGCTCGGAGCCTGACCGCAGATAGAAACGGTCTTGCCATCCTTATGAGCAACCTCGATCAGGTGACGGATTGCACGGCGTACAGCCAGGTTACGTTCGTCATAGATATGGGAAACAGTATCGTTATCACGGTCGCAGCCCAGAACCAGCATGGTCAGGTCGTTGGAACCGATGGAATAGCCGTCAACAAACTTGTTGAACTGGTCAGCCAAGATGATGTTGGACGGAATCTCAGCCATCAGCCAAACCTTGAAGTCCTTACCACGGGACAGACCGCAGTCAGCCATAATCTTGGTAACCTTTTCGCATTCCTCTACGTTACGGCAGAACGGAATCATAACGTTCAGGTTCTTCAGGCCGAACTCTTCGCGAACTTTGCGAACAGCCATGCATTCGAGCTTGAATGCTTCGATATATTTAGGATCATAGTAGCGGGAAGCACCGCGCCAGCCCAGCAGAGCGGAAGGCTCGTTCGGCTCGAATTCGTCGCCGCCCTTCAGGTCGCGGTATTCGCTGGACTTGAAGTCGGAGAAGCGCATGGTTACCGGTCTCGGAGCCATAGCCTGGCAAACTTGGCGGATGCCTTCAGCCAGTTGGTCTACAACCTTTTCCGGTTGACCGATTTTGATCAGATACAGCGGATGTTCATGGATATAGGTAGTCCAGATGAACTCTTCGCGCATCAGGCCGATACCGTCGCAAGGCAGAGTAGCATATTTTTCAGCCAGCTCAGGATCGCCCAGATTCATATAAATCTTAGTGCCGGTCGGCGGGAAGTATTCAGCAGCAGCAACTACCTGTTGTGCCGGTTGTTCAGCCTTCGGCTCTTCGATAATACCTTCGTATACAACACCATGAGTAGCATCGATGGTTACGTCAATGCCATCGGGAATGGTGGTTGTAGCAGCTTCGCCACGGCTCTTGGTACCTACGATACAGGGAATACCCAGCTCGCGGGATACGATAGAAGCATGGCAGGTCATTCCGCCGCTATCGGTTACGATTGCTTTCGCTTTCTTCATAGCCGGTACCCAGTCAGGAGCGGTCATTTCGGTTACGAGGATTTCGCCTTCCTTGAATTCGTCGATATGGGACGGATCCAAAATTACATGTACGCGGCCTGCTACATTACCAGGGCTGGCAGGCAAGCCTTTAACGATAACTTTGCGATCAGTAGTCACTTTCTTCTCCTCTTTCGGTGCACCATTTTCTTTGTTACGACGGCTCCATACGGTTTCAGGACGGGCTTGCAGGATGTAAACCTTGTTATCGCGCTCGTCAACGCCCCATTCCATGTCCATGTAGCAGCCATAGTGTGCTTCAATTTTCTTAGCGCATTCAGCCAATTGTTTGATTTGCTCATCAGTCAGCTTCTGCTCGTTTTGCTCATCCAGCGGCACAACAACCTCTTCGCAGTCGCCGTCAGCTTTGCGGATCAGCTTAATGTCCTGCGCGTTAACGTTCTTTTCAACAATCTCGCAGGTAGCTTTATTTACAGTATAGTTATCCGGAGTTACGGTGCCTTGAACAACATATTCGCCCAAGCCCCATGCGCCTTCGATGAGGATGTTCTTGTCGTCGCCGGTAGCAACGTTAACAGTGAACATAACGCCAGCAGCCTTGGAGAATACCATCATCTGTACTGCAGCGCTCAGTGCTACATCCAGATGATCAAAGCCTTGTTTTTCACGGTAGTAAACCGCACGGTCGGTAAAGCAGGAAGCATAGCATTCCTTAACCTTAGCAACGATGGTTTCTGCACCCTTTACGTTCAGGTAGGTGTCCTGCTGACCTGCAAAGCTTGCATCCGGCAAATCCTCTGCGGTAGCGCTGCTGCGAACAGCAACGAACGGATCAGCCTGGCCAACCTTTTCACCCAGCTCTTTGTAAGCTTGGGCAATCAGATCCTGCAGATCCTGCGGCATTTCTTCGTCCATAATTGCCTGGCGGACCTTAGCGCAAACCTCGCGCAGCTGAGCGCTGTTGTCTACGTCCAGACCGGCAATTAAAGCTTTGATCTTTTCGTACAGACCGGTCTTTTCAAAGAAGTATCTGTAAGCGCAGGCAGTAGTTGCGAAGCCATACGGTACAGGTACGTCAACATGAGAAGTCAGCTCGCCCAAGGAAGAAGACTTACCACCGGCGATTGCTACGTCTTTTCTCTCCAGCTGGTCAAACCACAGCAGGAATGCTTTTTCTTTCTCCATAATAATTTGCTCCTTTTAAAATACTATACTTTTTTCTGGGGAAATCCTTAATATAGTGTATACTATATCACATTTAAAGGGCATATTCAAGCGATTTCTGCAGTTTTTTTTAGATTTTTTGTAGAAAATTCACTGGCATGCTATAATACAGATAAAAGTGAGGTGCGTACCATGAATTTTATCGACAGCTTCTGCAGTAACATAAAAAAGGTACTTGCCCTTATAGCTTTAATGCTCCTTTTAACGCTCGTTATTTTAATTTTTACGCATACATCATTAGGCTATTTTCTTGTGCTGCTGCCCATAACACTGCTGATTATTTATCTTTTACATAAAATAAAAAAACTTGATCCGGAGAACGCTTTCATCTATAACTCCGTTTTAGTAATTCTGCTTTTCATTTTTATCCTCTTTGATTTGCGAAAGGATATAGTACTGCTTGGTTGCTTCGCTTATATTATCCATCTATTGATGGCATACCATCTGATTCTGAAGCCGCCTGCCATAACGCAGCAGCAGGAAAAAAATGATATAGAATCAGACACTATCAACGTCACCGGCTCTTTTATCACCTACGCCGACACCTGCCCCGATGATGGCGAGGACTACGGGCCTGAAGGCAGCGTTATCTGGGGTCCGCGTACTATCGAAGAAAAAATCTATATCAACGGCAAATGGTACATCAACGAAAACAGCGAGGAATGGGAAGAAAACGAAGGCTGCTGAGCCATTAAATAATTTATGCAGACGCTCATATGCATGAGCGTCTTTTTTTGCGCACAAAAAAGCGGTCCTACCAAAGTAAGACCGCTAATTAACAATTGGTGGAGACGAGGAGAATCGAACTCCTGACCCCCTGCTTGCAAGGCAGGTGCTCTCCCAGCTGAGCTACGCCCCCAAAAGGCTTCGTGCGCATTTGCGTCGGAAACAAGTAAGATTTTACAGGAAAGCGACGCATTTGTCAAGCATTTTTTATTTGGTAATCAGCTCAACCAGCTTCAAAGTCATCAGGCAGGATTTTTCCACTGCAGCCATCGGCATAAACTCGCAGTTGGAGTGGAAGTTGAGCGCGCCGGTGAAATAGTTCGGCGTAGGGATGCCCTTGGTGGAAATAAAGGAACCGTCGGTGCCGCCGCGCATAGCGATATCCTTCGGCTCGATATCCAGCTCCTTCATCGCCTCGAAAATGTACTCTACGCATTTTCTGTTATCATCAGTCAGAGCATCGGCAATGTTGCCGTAAACGTCGGTGATGTTCAGCTCAATGCCAGCCTTGGGATTCTTGGCCTGTACATATTCCACAGCATGACGGATGAACTCCTTGCGTGCTTCATACATTTTTTTGTTATGGTCGCGGATTTTGATATCCAGAGTTGCTTCCGTAGCGTTGGATTTAATTGCCTGTACCCAGATAAAGCCTTCGGTGCCCTCGGTGTGCTCCGGAGTCTGCATTCTGTCGAAGCAGTTGATGATATCTACGGCAACCAGCGCCTGATTAACCAGAGTGTTCTTGGCGGACATCGGATGTGCGGTTACACCCTTGATTTTGATGTGTGCGCTGCCTGCGTTAAATGTTTGGTATACAACCTCGCCCAACTCGCAGCAATCAATGGTATATGCAAATTCAACCGGGAACTTGCTGAAATCCATCTTCTTGGAACCGCAAAGGCCAACCTCTTCATCCGGAACAAAGGCTACATAAATTTCGCCGTGCGGACGGCCTTCCTTAATAATAGTTTCCAGTGCAACCATCAGGTTGGCAACAGCAGCCTTGTTATCTGCGCCCAGTACGGAGGTACCGTCGGTGGTGATAAGGTCGCTGCCGATATATTTGTTCAGCTCGGGATGCTCGCTTACCTTAATGTAGATTTGCTTTTCAGCGTTCAGCAGTACATCGCCGCCCTGATAGTTTTTCACAATCTGCGGATGTACCTCGGGAGAAAGGTTTACGTCAACGGTATCCATATGCGCAACCCAGCCTACATTCGGCACGGGAGCGTGGCCTGCAGGCAGGTTAGCCGGCAGACGTCCGGTCAGCACGCAGAATTCGCTGATTTCCAGGTCCACCAGACCAAGCTCAGCCAAATCCTCCTTCAGCAGCTTTGCCATATCCCATTGGCCAGGAGTACTGGGAACAACAGCACAGCCCTCCTTACTTTGGGATGGTACGGCAGCGTAACGTAAAAAGCGTTCAGTCAAACGTTCTTGCAAAGACATTTTCAAAGACCTTCTTTCATAAATACATATAACACCCTTCCGTCTGCTCGCTATGCTCGCAGCCACCTCCCCTTTGAGAGGAGGCAAGGTGAATTAGCTATAGGACAAGAGAAGAGCTTGCATGATGTCACCCCTCTCCGCCTCGACAAGCTCGGCACCTCTCCCCGAGGAGAGGCTATCTTCATTATATCATCTCTGAAATAATATTACATTCTACGCGGGTACACATAATCAGCCTGTAAGCCCAACGGTAAATCCATAAACCAGAAAGCATACAGCATAATAGTCAGGGTGACGAGTAACGTAATAGTATACGGCAGCATCAGGGAGCTCAGCGTACCGATACCGGCGCTCTTCACGTACTTCTGGCAGTAAAAGTGCTTGCGTCAAAAAGTCAAATGTATACAGTATTAATATTTTACTATATACAATCTCGGCAAAATCTGTGCTATAATAAACAAAGCAGTTACATCTGCCCCAAACAAAAATATAACAGCAAGGAGTTTTTTTATGATACTTTCTCAACGTATTCAAAGCCTGACAGCATCTCCTATCAGAAAGCTGTCCCCGTATGCTGACGCAGCCAAGGCTGCAGGCAAAAAGGTTTATCATCTGAACATCGGCCAGCCTGATATTGCCACTCCGGCACAATTCATGGACAGTGTGCGTGAATTTCAGGCACCGGTAATCGCCTACAGCAATTCCAAGGGCGAAATGTTCCTCTTAAAGGCTGTACAGAAATATTATGCAGAAAAAGGCATGGATTATGCAATTGAAGATATTTTCGTTACCAACGGCGGCAGCGAGGCCCTGATTTTCGCAGTTATGGCTCTGTGCGACCCCGGCGACGAAATCATGGTTTTTGAACCCTTCTACGCTAACTACACCACCTTCTGCAAGGAGTTCGGCGCTAAAATCAACGCTGTTCCTACCAGCGTAGAAAACGGTTACCACCTGCCCAGCGAAGAAGAAATCGAAAAGCACATCACTCCGAAAACTAAAGCTATTCTGCTCACCAACCCCGGCAATCCTACCGGCGTAGTTTATACCGAAGCAGAGCAGGATATGATTTCCCGCATCGTGCGCAAGCATAACCTGGCTTTAATCGCTGACGAAGTATACCGTGAATTCGTTTATGACGGTGCATATCGCAGCTTCGGCACCATGCCCGAGCTGGACGACAACCTGATCATCATCGATTCCGTTTCCAAGCGCTACAGCGCCTGCGGTGCGCGCATCGGCTGCATCATCAGCAAAAACAAAGAGCTCAGCAAGCAGGTTATCAAATGCTGCCAGGCTCGTCTGTGCAGCCCGATTCTGGAGCAGGTCGGCGCAGCAGCTCTGTACACCACTCCGGCAAGCTATCTGGAAGAGGTTAACAAGGAATACAAAAAACGCCGCGACACCATCGTTGCAGCACTGCAAAAGCTCCCCGGCGTGAAGGCTTCCGACCCGAAGGGCGCTTTCTACATCATGGTTAACATGCCTGTTGACGATGCAGAAAAATTTGCTATCTGGACACTGGAAAACTTCGCTATCGACGGCGAAACCGTTATGTTTGCTCCCGGCAACGGCTTCTACAACACCCCCGGCAGCGGCATCAACGAAGCACGCCTGGCTTATGTATTAAAGAGCGAGGATTTGGAGCGCGCAATCTACATTCTGGGCGAAGCACTCAAAGCATATCCCGGCCGTGTAGAAAAATAAGCTCACAAAAACTTTAAAGCTTACAAAAAATCAGACCTCCTGAAAATTCAGGAGGTCATTTTTTATTTTGTCTGCAATGCTTCCGCCAGCAGCTTTTCATCATCAATAGCCTGCGACAGCACCTGCTGCGTGTCCTCGCCCAGGCGCGGCGCACGCTTCCGCAGTGCGGCCGGTGTTTCGCTCAGCTTCATGGCAAAGCCCAGCTGCCGGTAGCTGCCAAGCTCCGCATCCTCTACGTCCAGCACCATCTCGTTGGCCTTAGTCTGCTCCGCAGCCACCGCCTCGGCAAAATCCAGCACCGGCGTTACGCAGGTATCCTTGCCCGCCAGCAGCTGCTCCCATTCTGGCAGCGTGTGCTTGGCAAACTCCAGCGTCAGCTGCTGCTTTAAGTAGTCGTGGTTAGCATCATCATCTATCAGGTCCGTCATATCGGGGCGCTGCAGCACAGCGCACAGGTTGCTCCAGAACTTCTTTTCCAAGCAACCCACCGCAAGATAGCGTCCTTCCTTCGTCGCATAAATATTGTAGTTGGCGTTGGCACCCGTCAGCCAGTTGTTGCCGCGCTCCGCCACAAAGCCGCTGCCAAAGTACAGGCTGGCGGCACCGGGCATCAGCGTCATTGCCACGTTGTACAGCGAAATATCTATCTCCTGTCCCTCGCCCGTCATCTGTGCATGGCGCAGTGCAATCATAATGCTCATGCCCGCCGCCATCGACGCATTCATATCCGCCATCAGCACGCCCGGAATCGCCGGCTTGCCCTGAGCCTCACCGCTCATAGCGGTAATACCTGCCAGGCTCACATAACCGATATCATGGTCGGCCTGCTTGGCCAGCGGTCCCTTTTTGCCGTAGCCTGTCAGCGAGCAGTAGATAATTCGCGGGTTCACAGCCTTCGCCGCCGCATAGTCAATGCCAAGCTTCGTCAGTACGCCCGGGCGATAGCTTTCCACCACCACGTCGGCAGTTTTCACCAGCTCCAAAAACGCCCGGCGTCCCGCATCCGACTTCAGGTTAAGCACTACGCTCTTTTTATTGCGGTTCAACTGCAGATGCCAGTAACCGAAATCCTTGAGGAACGGCGGAAAGCTGCGAGCATAATCGCCCCGTCCCGGCTCTTCGATTTTGATAACCTCTGCACCAAAATCGGCCAGCAGCATTGTACAATACGGTCCCGGCAGCAACCGCGACAAATCAAGCACACGAATACCCTCTAAAGCCTGCACAATAACGCCCCCTTAACAGCAGCATATTTTTAGACTGAGTTTTTATACTACCTGGAAGATATAGAATTTGAGATAATTTGTTTCCGGCACCTGCCACAGAATCGGATGGTCCGGAGATTGCTGGCGCGCTTCAATCTGACGCAGAGAAACATTAGCGTCATGCGCAGCGTCCTGCAGCATCTTCACGAACAGCTCCTCCTTCATAAAGTGCGAGCAGGAGCAGGTTGCCAGATAACCGCCGCGCGGCAGCAGCTTCATCGCCTTCAGGTTGATTTCCTTATAGCCGCGAATCGCATTCTTCACCGTGCTGCCGGATTTGGTAAATGCCGGCGGGTCCAGAATAATAAAGTCATATTCACGCGAATGCTTGTTGAACAAATCGCTCAGCAAATCAAAAACATTCGCCTGCAGGCCGTGCATAACATCGGAGCAATCGTTAATCGCAGCGTTATGCTCTGCCATCTGCACTGCCTCCGCACTGATATCAACCGCAGTAACGCTGGCAGCGCCGCCCTTGGCAGCATTCAGCGCAAAGGAGCCGGTGTGGGTAAAGCAGTCTAGCACATGCTTGCCCTTGGCAATTTTGGCAATCGCCTGACGGTTATACTTCTGGTCGAGGAAAAAGCCTGTCTTTTGGCCGTTTTCTACATCAACCGTATATTCGATGCCGTTTTCGACAATCTCGGTAGTCACAGCGCCGGGTTCGGGGCACAAATCGGTAGCAAACCAGTGCTTGCCCTCCTCCATGCCCTCCAGCAGGCGTATTCTTACGTCATTGCGCTCATACAGACCGCGGATTTCCTGTCCCATCTCACGCAAAATTTTAATCAGCAGCTCAAACAGCATCTGCTTGCGCATTTCAATGCCCAACGACAGTGTTTGCGTTACCAGCAGATCATTATAGCGGTCCACGGTCAGGCCGGGGAACATATCCGCTTCGCCGAAAATCAGGCGGCAGCAGTTAAAATCACGCTCGCCCATAACCGTCAGGCGGTAATCCAGCGCATAGCGCAGGCGGCGCTCCCAAAAGGCTTCGTCAAACTTATCATTGGTATTGGTGGAAATAATGCGCACACGGATTTTGGAATGGTCGTTCACAAAACCGGTGCCCAAATACTTGCCCTTGGACGTTACTACATCCACCAGATCACCGTTGGCATAATCGCCTTCAATTTTAGTTACCTCTTCACCGAACACCCAGGGATGACCGTCGCGTGCGGCACGCTCTCCCTTCGGGGTTACGAAAAATTTTGCATATTTACGCATATTCTACCTCACGATTTTAAGATTAGTTTTTCTTTAAGTATAGCATATTTTGCAGGCGGATGCGTCAAAAAATAAAAAGCAGGCCCATAGCCTTACCCCTCAGGTAAAGCCACGAGCCTACAAGCTATCTACAGCTTTTCTGCCATAACCCTGCATTTTTTCTTGCAGAAGGCTATGCCGTAAAGCAAAACTTTTTCTCTGCCATTATTATGCAGATACTCTGCGTAGCGTTTTGCGCGAATCTGCGCCAACGCCTTCGCACAGCTCTTCTCCATAGCCGTCATCGTCTGCGCATACTTCAGCTCTACGATTACGCCGGCATCCAAATCATCTGTTTCAACAATAATGTCCGCAAAGCCCTCGCCCGCTTCCACATTAGAGCGCACCAGCCAGTCTGCCTTTCCTGCCAGCAAGCCTACCAAAAGCATGTGATAGGAATTTTCTCTTTCCGCATCCCTGCCCTTAGCATCAAAAACACTGATGGAATTGCTGAGAGTCCTGTTCAAAAACAACTCTACCGCCTCGCTGTCACCCATGGCGAAAGCCTGCCAAAAGCTCTGCAGCTGCTCAGTGTCGGCAAAAACTTTCTTTTTAAACCATTCCTGAATCTGCAGCTTGTACACCTCGCGAATCTCCTGATTGGGGATCACCAGCTTATACGCGCCATCCTCAGTCACGCCCTTCTGCGTAAGATAACCGGTGGTAAAAAGCACGCTCCAAAGATTATCTATACTGCTGTCAATTTCATCATAGGTCAGTTCCAAGCGGATATGCTTTTCTATAGCCTCGCCTGCAACAAGACGCTCCAGTTCATCACGCGTCGATTTATCAGCCATCTCTATAAAGAGCTTCACCAAAGCATTGCCACTGGTATTTATCCAATAAGCCTGCGGTTTGGCCGACGGATTGCTGCGCAGCATATCCACATGATTAATGACATCCCACGGACAATAAACATCAGCGGCACCAAAGCGGTAGCCGTCATACCACGCCTTGGTTTCATCAAGATGGTCTGCCAGATTATAAGCCGCCAAAAGCTGCTCCACCTCAGCATCCGTAAAGCCAAACTGTTCATCAAAGCGGTTATCGGTAATCGAAAGCACCTTAAAATTATTCAGGCCGGTAAAAATGCTTTCTTTAGAAACACGCAGGCAGCCCGTTAACACAGCAAACTGCAGAAACTCGTTAGTTTTTAAGGCCTGCCCGAGCATACCGCGAATAAGTGACACCATTTCCTTATAATAGCCATTCTGAAAGGCCTTATCCAAAGGCACATCGTACTCATCAAGCAGAATAATCGTTTTTTGTCCGTAATGCTTAGATAAAAGCTTCGATAAAAGCTGCAAGGCAGAAACAAGGACTTCATCTGCCAACGCATAACGTCCCTCGCGCACCGCCGTCAATCCGCAATATAAGCTTCGCTCATTTTCCGTCAGCTTATCGCTCTGCGCTAAAAAAGCAAAGCGCTCCGCTTCTCCGGCAATCAGCTCAGCCAAACGATACTGCGCATCGGCAAAGGTAAGTCCTTCTACATTCTTAAAGGAAAGAAAAATTACCGGATATTTTCCCTGATACTCCTCGCACAGCTTCTTGTTTTTTGCAATCTGCAGGCCGTCAAACAACGAAGCATCTGCTCCTATCTCAAAGAAATAGCGCAGCATACTCATATTCAGCGTCTTGCCGAAGCGCCGCGGTCTTGTAAACAAATTAACCTTGCCCCAGCCGTCCAGCAGCTGTTCAATGAATTTTGTTTTATCAACATAATAAAAGCCCGCCTGACGAATTTCCGCAAAATCTTCTATTCCCACAGGCAGTTTTAAAGCTTCCGTCATATGCTAAGCTCCCCCTTTCCGCAGCAGTAAACCGTTCTACACACATCCCGTCTTTTTTTATAATTGTATCATTATTACACCTGCATCGGCAACAAAATTTTGCTATATAAAAAAGCTGTCGCACTTTTACATGCGACAGCAAGTTTTCTTTGCTTAGAACGCTGCTACAACAGCGCCTTTGTATTTATCCTCGATGAACTTCTTAACCTCGGGAGAACGCAGAGCATTCATCAGCTTCTGGATTTCCGGACGGTTTTCATCGCCCTTGCGTACAGCTACGATGTTAGCATACGGAGATTCCTTCGGCTCGGTGAACAGGGAATCCTTCACCGGGTTCAGCTTAGCTTCCATAGCGAAGTTGGAGTTGATAACGGACAAATCGGTATCATCCATGGAACGCGGCAGCAGAGCAGCTTCAATTTCCACAATCTTCAGCTTCTTGTCGTTGCCAACGATATCGCCTACGGTGGCCTTAACGCCAACGCCATCCTTCAGCTTCAGCAGCTTAGCGCTTTGCAGCAGAGCCAGCGCACGGCCGCCGTTGGACGGGTCGTTCGGAATAGCGATTTTAGCACCTTCCGGAATATCATTCAGAGATTTGATTTTCTTGGAATAAATACCCATCGGCTCGATATGTACCTTGCCTGCAGATACAAGATTCATCTTGCGCTCGGAAACGAAGGTATCCAGATAAGGCTCATGCTGGAAGAAATTGGCATCCAGCTCCTTATCGTTCAAAGCCAGGTTCGGTTTAACATAATCGCTGAACTCGATAATCTGCAGGTCTACGCCCTCTTTAGCCAGGGTGCCTTTAATCTGGTTGAGGATTTCAGCGTGCGGTACAGCGGTAGCACCAACCTTCAAGGTAACCTTTTTGTCGGCACCGTTGTCTGCCTTTTTGTCTCCGCCGCCACAGCCTGCAGCAACAACTGCAAGGCTCACTAATGCCAGTAATGCAACTAATAATTTTTTCATCTTTTCTTACTCCCTTTCTTTATTTAACACGTCTTGCAAAACATCCGCCTAAGAAAAAAAACTCCTTCTGAGGAAGGAGCCGGTCTTCCTCTCATCTTTCAAGATTACACTTGCAGGATGTAGCACCATAACATTTGTCTGGTTGCCGGGCATCATCGGGCCTGTTCCCTCCGCCACTCTTGATAAGAGCGTGTTATTAAGATGTGAGTAATAATATATTATCCTAGTGTCTTTGTCAACATTAATCGCAAAAAAAATTAAGGGCAGAAAATCCTGCCCTTAATCTGTTAACAATGTTACTCTTTTTTATACTTGGCAATACCAACTTTATAGAAGTCATTACCCTCGCTGTCGATGCAGACGATTGCCGGGAAATCCTTAACCTCGTATCTGCGGATAGCCTCCGGTCCCAGGTCCTCGTAAGCAATCATGGTTTCGCTCTTGATGGATTGGGTGATTACCGCAGCAGCACCGCCTACAGCAACGAAATAAACAGCGCCATGCTTCGCGCAGGCATCAATAACCTCCTGGCTGCGCAAGCCCTTGCCTATCATGCCGCGCATGCCCTGCTCGATCATAGTCGGGGTGTATTTATCCATACGGCCGCTGGTAGTGGGGCCGGCACTGCCGACAACCTCGCCCGGTTTGGCAGGAGTAGGACCAACGTAATAAATAACATTATTGGTCAGGTCCAAAGGCAGCTTTTCGCCGCGCTCCAGCGCTTCATACAAACGCTTGTGAGCAGCGTCGCGTGCAGTGTAGATATAACCGCTGATGCGTACAACGTCGCCTGCATGCAGGTCTTTGACAGTTTCTTCGGTCAGCGGAGCATTAATATATTTGATTACAGCTTCTTCACTCATCTTCAGGCGCCTCCTTTAAATTTCTGCTTCAGCCTTGCGTGCCTGATGGCAGTTCAGGTTTACAGCGCAGGGCATACCACCGATATGGGTATGGGTAAATTCAACATTTACAGCCAGAGCGGTAGTGCTGCCGCCTAAGCCGGAAGGACCGACGCCGGTTTTGTTTACCAGCTCCAGCAGCTCGTCCTCCAATGCCGCATAGCGCTCATCCTTATTATGCTCGCCTACGGTACGGGTCAGCGCGTATTTTGCCAAAATAGCGGCACGCTCCATGTTGCCGCCGATGCCTACGCCGACGGTAATCGGCGGGCAGGGGTTAGGGCCTGCGGCACGCACGGTATCAACAACAAATTTTTTGATGCCTTCAACACCGTCTGCCGGCTTCAGCATCTTCAAAGCGCCCATGTTTTCGCTGCCGCAGCCTTTGGGGCAAACGATAATTTTAACCTTTTCACCGGGAACAATCTTGGTGTGGATGATTGCCGGAGTATTATCACCGGAATTTTTACGATCAAATACCGGGTCGCCTACAGAGGATTTACGCAGATAGCCTTCAGTGTAGCCCTTTGCTACGCCTGCATGAATGGCAGTATACAAATCGCCGTCAACAAAATGCACTTCCTGGCCGATTTCCAGAAATACAACGGTCAGACCGGTATCCTGACACAGAGGAACAGCTTTTTTCTTAGCCAGCTCGAAGTTCTCAATCAAGGTAGCAAGGATTTCCCTGCCCAAAGGAGATTCTTCTTCAACAGCGGCATTTCTGATCTTGTCCATCATCTCCTGCGGGAGATAGTAGCAGGAATCCATGCACAGCTTAGCAATAACATCAGTGACTTCACTAACCTTTATTTCTCTCATGTTTTCATCCTCCTAAGCTCACATTGTCATTGTGAGAATAATATTTGTATATTGCGTCTTAACGGCCGATGCGTTTAGCAGTATTGGCTCTAACAACCTCAGGATCTACAATTTTGCGTGCCAGGCCCTTTTCGATAGCAACCTTAGCTACAGCGGCAGCAACCGCCGGAGCAACACGCGGGTCAAAAGCGTCCGGTACTACATAGTCCTCACGCAGGTCTTTTTCGTCAATCAGATCGGCAATAGCATAAACAGCGGCAACCTTCATCTCCTCGGTGATAGCGCGTGCGCGTACATCAATAGCACCGCGGAATACGCCCGGGAATACGGTTACGTTGTTAACCTGGTTCGGTCTGTCGCTGCGGCCGGTGCCGGCAACTGCAACGCCTGCTTCCTTGGCAGCATCATAGCTGGTTTCCGGAACAGGGTTAGCCAGAGCAAAAACAATAGCCTTGTCAGCCATGCTCTGCATAATTTCTTTGGTGAATACGTTCGGAGCGGAAGCACCGATCATAACGTCCGCGCCCTTGGCAACATCAGCAAGAGTACCCTGCTTATGCTCTTTATTGGTTACGGTAGCCAGATAGCTCTGGATGCGGTCCAGCTTAGCGTCGATGCCTTCATAGAGAGCGCCGAAGCGGTCAACCATGATTACATTTTGTGCACCCATGTTTACCAGCAGACGGCCGATAGCACTGCCGGCAGCACCGCAGCCGTTGACAACGAATTTAGCGGTAGCAATGTCTTTTTTAACAAAGCGCAGTGCGCCCAGTACAGCAGACAGGCAGGCAATAGCGGTACCATGCTGGTCATCGTGGAATACAGGAATGTCGCAGATTTCCTTCAGCTTATCTTCGATTTCATAGCATTTGGGAGAGGAAATATCCTCCAGGTTAACGCCTGCATAGTTAGGCTGCAGCAGCTTAACGGTGCGGATGAATTCGTCCGGATCCTTGGTATCGAGGCAAACAGGCACAGCGTCAACATCACCGAAGGTTTTGAACAGTGCAGCCTTGCCTTCCATTACCGGCATAGCAGCCTCGGGACCGATGTCGCCCAAGCCGAGTACACGAGTACCGTCGGTAATAATAGCAACCATGTTGCCGCGGCAGGTATATTCGAAGGAGAGGTTTTTGTCCTCTTTGATATCCTTGCAGGGTTCAGCTACACCCGGGGTATAGGCAATAGCCAGATCATGACGGGTTGCAATAGGCACCTTGCTTACTACAGCAATTTTGCCGTTATTGTCCATATGTAATTTAAGAGCTTCTTCACGCAGAGTCATTGTCATCTTTTTTTCCTCCCAAGATTTCCCGACGTAAGCTGTCTAAAAAATCATTAGCTCCGTCCGATAAATAGTATACACTTATTGTATATTAAACTACCCTGTTTTGCAAGATGTTTTCTGTGTAAACCACATCATTTCGAGGAATTGTCAAAAGATTTTTGCTTACTGCGCAAAATTTTCTTAGCCAAAGGCTCAGACCTTGAAGAATTCCACCTGCGGCGTCTGCCCCGCCTGCAGTGTAAGCACCGCAAAGCAAGGCTCCGAGCCGCCGCGGGGGCGGGACGGACTGCCGGGGTTCACCAGCAGCGTTTCCGCATAATACTCGGCCATCGGCACATGCGTATGACCGAACACCACGATATCCTGCCCCAGCTGCTTGGCCCAATAGCCCAAATCAGCCTGCACATTTCTTTCTATATATCTGTGTCCGTGCGTCAGCCAGATTTTGTAGCCTTCTATTTCCAGGTACTCATCAAATTTGCTGCCGTCATCCAATAAATCACAGTTGCCGCGCACACGCACTGTTTTGATGCCTGTCGCATCATGCAGGCGGTTGGCGTCGGCCGCATAATCGCCTGTATGCAGCCACAGCTCGATAGGCGGTGTCTGCTGCAGAATGCGGCGAATCGCCTGCGCGCTGCCATGCGTATCACCTGTAATGCCTATTCTCATTTCTTTTTGCTCCAGATAGCAACCAGCTTACGGATTGCCTTACCGCGATGGCTGATCTTGTTTTTCTCCTGCATGGTAGCCTCTGCCATACCCTTGTGCAGCTCGGTGGACCAGAACAGCGGGTCGTAGCCGAAGCCGTTTTCACCCAAAGGCTCATGCAGCAGCATGCCGTCGCAGATGCCGTCTACCTCGTTGAGCACCTTGCCGTCGGGTTGCGCTACGCACAGCGCACAACGGAAGCGGCAGGTACGCTTAACCTGAAACTTCATGTTGTGCAGCAGCAGGTTGTTGTTGTCCTCGTCGCTGGCCTTTTCGCCGGCATAGCGCGCACTGCGCACACCGGGAGCACCGTCAAGCGCCTGCACCTCCAAGCCGGAGTCATCGGCAATACAGGGCTTGCCCAGCTTCTTTGCGTAATAGGTAGCCTTTTGGCGGGCATTGGCAGCAAAGGTACGGCCTGTTTCCGCCGGTTCTTCCACCGCGTCAAAATCTGCCAGATATTTAATTTCAATCGGCAAATCCTTCATTAAAACCTTAAACTCTTCCACCTTGCCCTGATTATGGGTAGCTACAACCAATTCATTAATCATCATTTAACCTCGATTCTCAGCATAAGACGCGTATTTTCTTTTCAACGTCCTCATGCTTATTATAGATTTTCTACTGTGCCTGTGGCAATATCCTGCACCAGCACATACTGCCAGCGGCCGCGCTTCTTTTCTGCCAGCGCTGCATCGTAGGCCTTTTGCCGGCAATGCGGACAGATTTCACGCGTCAGGCAGGTAATGAAAGCGCTCTGGTCGCCAAAGCGCGTCCCTTCGGCCGCCGTCTGCAGGGTAAAATAACCGCGGCAGGCCTTGCGTTCGCAATAATGCACACTTTCCACCTGCTCCTCGCGGATACCCTCCTCGTCGTAGTAGATATGCTTGCTGCGCTGCCAGGTATTGCCGCACTTCGCCAGCAAGGCCTTCTGCGTAAGCTCACGCTTGAAGTACAAATCGCCTACCTCGGCAATAAGCTGATCTACGCGCTTATTGCAGCGCTCATCCTGCGGTCGCAGTCCGCGCAGATCAGGCTCCACCACCTTGCTGTAATCCATGCCTGCCATCGCCAGAATAATACCGGTGTTGACATAAGGCAGGGCGCTTTCAATCGAATAACCGCCCTCCAGTACCGCAATATCAGCCTGCAGCTTATCCGCCAGACGTGCATAGCCCTGCGCCGTAACCTGCATGGAAGCCAACGGGTCGCTGAAATGGTTATCCTGCCCGGCGCTGTTGATAATCAGCTCCGGCTGAAAGTCCTCCAGAATATGCGTGATTAAGCCGTCATACAGACGGTGCAGACCTTCATCACCGGTTCCAGGCAGCAAGGGCAGATTAATATTCGTGCCCCAGGCCGCAGGGCTGCCTGCTTCATTAGGAAAGCCTGTGCCCGGATACAAGGTACGCCCGTCCTGATGGAAGGAGATATACAGCGTATCGGGATCATGGTAGAACACATCCTGCGAGCCGTCGCCGTGATGCACGTCGGTATCCACAACAGCAATTTTACGGATATTATACCTGCTACGTAAATATTCTACCATTATTGCTTCAATATTAATAGTACAAAAACCACGGATTCCGTGTACTACACGCATAGCGTGGTGTCCCGGCGGACGCACGAGAGCAAAGGCTCGCTGTACCTCCCGCTGCATTACGACATCGGCCGCCGCCAAACAGCCTCCCGCAGAGGTCAGATGCGCCGGCGTAATCAGACGTGCAATCGCCGGCACGCCGACGTGCGCACGCTGCAAATCTTCGATTTCAGCAAGGCGCGGGCGATATTCCTTAATCTCCTCGCAATCGAAGAGGCCCTCCTCCTCCAGCTGGTCGCGCGTATATAATAAGCGCTCCTGCCGTTCGGGGTGACCGGGGCTGATCATCCAGTCAAACGCAGGGAAAAATACTAATCCCAAGGTATTCTTTGCCATCAGAAGCTCACCTCCCTGCCGCTAACCTTATAGAGAATTCCCGGCTTCAGCTGCATACGCAGGCTGTAAATATCACCGGTTTCGTAATAGCCGTGTACTGTATGAAAATGCTCATAGCTGATAAGCTCCGTTTCCTGGTCGGGCAGCTGCCACTGCGCCGTCTGCTCCCGCAGCCAGCTTGCGAGCAGATCCTCTGCCGCCTGCTTATTGAAGCGTCGCGGCAAGGCTTCGCGTTTTCCGCCCTCTGGAATAATATAATAGCCGTCGGTAGTGTCCGCTCTAAGTCCTGCGCTCAGCGTAGGCCTTGCCACCGCTGCACCGATAGCGTTCGCCACCATCGCTCCGGCAGGAATATCCACCGGCAGCGCCATAGATTCGCCCAACGCCCTGATTAATCCCGGTGCGCCGCCGCCCACGCCAATCAGCTGCTGCGGAATAAATTCCGTGCCCTTGATAACATCGTTAACCGTATATACGGGCTGCTTGGCCCATTCGTCCAGCATTTCCCGAATCGTTGTTTTAATCTGCTCAACAGCGGCAGCCACAATCTTGCGTGCTTCCATCTGCGTTTCGCCGCCCAGAGCAGCAATCGCCGCCTGCGCCAGCTCTTCATCACCGAAATGCACATAACCAGCCGTAATCAGCGCATCGCTCAGCGTTGCCGTACTGCCGCCGACTGCGGCAGCGGGACCTTCACGCTCGGGGCCGACAACATAACCGTTTTCCGTCTTATGCAACCTGCTGTCGCCGCCGATACCAATGCTGCGCATATGAAAGGCTCGCACAGCCGTAGGATAACCGGCAACTGCCGCACCCTTGCGGGCCATCAGCGGCAGGCCGTTCTCCCAGAAGGCAATGTCGGTAGTAGTGCCGCCAACATCAAGCGAGATGCTGTTCACTTGGGGAGCACAAAGCGCCTCTATGCCCAGCACCGATGCCGCAGGACCGGTAAACACAGCCTCCACAGGCTGCTGCAAGGCTGCCTCCAGCGGCAGCGTACCGCCGTCCGCCTTCAGAATATGCACCGGAGCGCTGATGCCGCGCTCTGCCAGAGCACGCTCGATGCGACGGCAGAAGCGGGTGAAAAGCTCATATACCTGCGCGGAAAAATACGCAGAATTGCAGCGCCGCACAAAGTTCAGCTCACCGCTCAGCTCGCTGCCCAAAAACACCTTGCTGTAGCCGCATTTTTTCAGCTCATGCTCCGCCTGATATTCCAGCTGCGGGTTACGCACCGAAAACTTGCCGCTCACCGCACACACACCGCTGCCCTTGCGCCGCAGCAGCTCCTGATGCCTGCTCCAATCGATATTGGCCGTAATCTTGCCGCGATGGTCCACATAACCCGACAGATAATACGGTGTTACCGGCAGATGTCCCTTGACGTTCATGCCCGGTCCGGCGATAATTGCCAAAAACGCCGGCGGCAGGCTGCCCTCGGTCAATGCGTTGGTCACGATAGTGCTGGATATTACCACACGCTCCAGCTCCTGCGCCATTCCCGGCTGCAGCACCGCATCCAGCGCCGCCAGCACACACTGCAGCACATCATCATGCGTCGTCGCGCGCTTGGCCTGCGCCACTACCTCGCCCTGCCTCAGCACCACAGCATCCGTAAAGGTTCCGCCTACATCAATACCTAACAGCATTGCTTCATCCCTCCTTCGTTTAAACCAGAGTGTCAATGCGTATTCTTTTAATCTATGCTATATTTACTTTTAACAAGCTAATAACAAACAGTCTATATTAATTATATTATATCATGTTGCCAAACTCCGTGCGAAGAAAATTCCTTTCTATAATTATATGCAACACACCCGCAAGCGTTTGCGGGCAGAAAAAAAGACGTAAGCTCCGTTGCTTACGCCTTGTAATTATTATTGGCATCCGGGTGGGGTAATCCTGCAGACATTTTATATTTCTGATAATGTCCTGCAGCTGCGATTGCCGGATGTAAATTGCCGCCGCTTAAATTTAGCTAAGCTCTCAAAAGAGCATCATAGTAAACCAGGCTGGCAGCACCGCATAAAGATAAAACGACAGTACTCAAAATAATAAGATACTTTTTCTGCATTTTAATTCTCCTCTACACACAAAACCCATCTCTGTGTGTGAGGCTATTATAAAATAGGTACTGCCGATAGTCAAGTTAAATGTTATAACGATTTGTTATATTTAATATTCCTGCCCGGCCTATATCAAATTCGCCTTTACTGCAGCCTGCAACAGCTTTTATTTCTCTTTAGCTTGCTAAAAACAGGATAATAGCTTATACTATATACTATTATTGTATAAGTAAGGGAGTCGATATGTATTATGGAACGTGAAAGCTTTTCTTCACGCCTGGGATTTATCCTGATTTCTGCCGGCTGTGCCATTGGTTTAGGCAACGTCTGGCGCTTTCCTTTCGTCACAGGTCAATATGGCGGCGCATCCTTTGTGCTCATCTACCTGTGCTTCCTGCTGCTGTTGGGCCTGCCCATCATGGTAGCGGAATTCGCTGTCGGCCGCGCCAGCAGACGCAGCCCGGCAAAATCCTTCGACACACTGGAGCCGAAGGGAACTAAATGGCATCTGTTCAAATATGTAACTATTGCCGGCAACATCATCCTCATGATGTTCTACACCACCGTCAGCGGCTGGATGCTTTATTTCCTTTATAAAATGGCTGTCGGTGACCTTTCCGGTCTGGACGCTCAGGGCATCACAGGCGTTTTCGGTGCTCTGCTGCAGGACCCGGCAACTATGGCCGGCAACATGGCAATCATCATCATGCTCTGCTTCAGCGTCTGCTACATGGGCGTTCGCAACGGCGTTGAACGCATCACCAAGATTATGATGGCCTTCCTTATCGTGCTGATGGTTGTGCTTGCAGCCAACTCCATGCTGCTTCCGGGCAGTGAAGCCGGCCTCAAGTATTACCTCTACCCCGACTTCAGCAAAATTGCCGAGCACGGTGTACGCGAGGTAATCTTCGCCGCTATGGGCCAGGCCTTCTTCACGCTGAGCATTGGCATGGGCTCTCTGTCCATCTTCGGCAGCTACATCGGCAAGGAGCAGAAGCTCACCAACGAAGCGCTGTGGATTATGTTCCTCGATACCTTCGTAGCAATCGTTGCCGGTCTGATTATCTTCCCGGCATGCTTCAGCTTTGGTATCCAGCCGGATGCAGGCCCTAACCTGCTCTTCATCACCCTGCCCAACGTTTTCAACGCTATGAACGGCGGACGTATCTGGGGCACTCTCTTCTTCCTCTTCATGCTCTTTGCGGCAATGTCCACTGTTATTGCCGTATTCGAAATGATTATCTCCAGCATCTGCGAGCTGACTGGCGGTGACCGCCGTCGCCTCATCCCCTTTGCTGTTATCGGCATGATTTTGCTGTCCCTGCCCTGCGTTTTCGGCTTCAATATCTGGAGCGGCTTTGAGCCTCTGGGCAAAGGCACCTGCGTGCTGGATCTGGAAGACTTCCTCGTCAGCAACAATATCCTGCCTTTAGGCAGCCTCATCTTCCTGGCTTTCTGCACCACCCGCTACGGCTGGGGCTGGAACAAATTCATTGAAGAGGTTGATACCGGCAAGGGCATAGGCTTCCCGAAATGGATGCGTTTCTATGCAACCTACATTCTGCCGCTGATTGTCCTGTATATCTTCTTCAACGGCTATTACGCTATGTTCTTCAAATAAGATAAATTGGGGTGTCCTGTAGCGTCAAACCCAATTTTACACATTTCTATACGCGAAACGAGCACTACCTGCATACCCTGCAAGTAGTGCTCGTTTGATTATGTCAATTATACTTGTACAGCTCTGCTCCACTGATGAGCTCATACTCAGAACTAGTAAAGTCAAAACCAGATAGAGCCACAAAACCAAGCCTGCTAACCTCCATAAAGCTCAACACATTTTTCAGCTGCTGCACTTCAGCCTCTGCCTCCGCCCTCGAAAAAGTCTTATCGTAATACTTCACTTCATAAAATGCATAACCATTCTTCAGCTCTAAAACACAATCAAATTCGCCGCTACGTCTTTCCTTAGGCATATCATACCAAAAAGTTCCGATATCATACACATCTGACCTTTTGCCTTCTCGCAACTGTCTGGAAAAATACTCTCTGACAATGGCTTCATACCGGTGCGAAATAAATGTCTTGATGCTGCTCTTTATATACAGCTCATAAAAATTTTTAGTACCGATTCTTGCAATAACATCACGCTTATTATAGATATAGGCATAATAAAAACGCACCAGATTATCACTAATCTCATAGAAAGTCTTTTTCTTATCATTTTTCTTGTTAATCGGATAAATCTTTTGAATAATCTCCATCTCCAATAAATTTTTCAATTGCTTGTCTAAGCTGCCATTGGAATTGCCAGAAATCAGCTGTTCAATTTCTCCATACCTTTTCTTGCCATTAGCCAAAGCAGACAAAATCATATTAGCATTCGCCACCTTAGATAGCTCCGCCAATAAAATATATTCCATATAGATGCTGACAGGACTATTTGCATTGAGCAGCAATCGTTCAATATTACCCTCTAAATTCTCTTTCTCATCAATAAGTACATTAACAAATGGACTGCCACCAAACACTGCATATAATGCTGGTTTTGCAGAAGCTGAAAGCTCTGCATAAAATAAAGATGCATCATAATAATCAAAAGGCCTGATATGCAGAATTAAAGAAAATCTGCCAAACAGCGGATTTTCTTGTTGAAGCAATTCTTTCATCATGCCAACATATGAACCAAGCAGTACAAGATCTATATTATTTTTTAAGCTGTCAACAATTCTCTGAAACAGCGAATCTATGTAATGAGCGTCACTTGTTTTCTTCAAATATGTATATTCATCAATAATAATGATGACTTTTTCCTGCTGCGACCCCAAAAATTCAAACAGCTCCTCGAAATCGACAAAATGTAAAAATTTATTATTATAGCAAGCCTTCACCTTCGCCTCAAGACTTCTTAAATTATCTTCTAGAGAAGTCATGAGACACTCATAATAAATAACTTTGCAAGCTATATTCTTTATAGCTTCTAAAATTAGCGTACTTTTACCAACTCTGCGCCTGCCATAAAGCATCACTGCCTGCTTACCTGGCTGAGCAAAAACTTCTGTTAATTGCTGTAACTCTGCTTCTCTACCGACAAACATCCTGTAACCTCCGTTTATACTGAATTCCGTTTCACTGAATTTAATTTCAGTATAATTTTATATTTTCCATCAGAATTTGTCAATATTTTTTTGCTAACCCCTGCACTACAAGCAAAGAGGCTGCCACTTTCGTGACAGCCTCTATAATTTTGCTCTATTAAATTTTTACAGCTTGCTTTGCAGCTCCTCCAGCTTAGCCTGCTGCACAGCCAGCACCTTGTCACCGATAGCGAACTGCTTCTCGTTTTCGGAGAAAGCAGGGCCGCCGTAGGATTTACGTGCTTCTACACAATGCTCGGGCTTCAGAGCTACCAGCAAATCGCTCTCGAAGAGTTCGGAGAACTGCTTGTATTCCTCCAGAGAAATCTCCGGCAGGAATTTGCCCTGATGAATTGCATAAGCAACGCATTTGCCGACAACCTCATGTGCCTGACGGAAGGGCAGACCCTTACGTACCAGATAGTCTGCCAGGTCGGTGGCATTGGAGAAATCCTTGCTCACAGCCTGCGCCATCTTGTCCACATTAACCGTCATCGTCAGAATCATATCACGATAAACAGCCAGCGTGAATTTAACGGTATCGATAGCGTCGAAGAAGCCTTCCTTATCCTCCTGCAGGTCCTTATTATAGGTCAGCGGCAGGCCTTTAGCCGTTGTCAGCATAGCCATCAGATGACCATACACACGGCCGGTTTTACCGCGTACCAGCTCGGAAATATCAGGGTTCTTCTTCTGCGGCATCATGGAAGAGCCGGTGGCAAAAGCATCGTCTAGCTCAACAAAGCCGAATTCGGTGCTGCTCCAGAGGCAGATTTCCTCGCTCAGACGGCTCATGTGCATCATGAGAGTCGAAGCAAAGGAAAGGAATTCAATAATATAGTCACGGTCGCTTACTGCGTCCATGCTGTTCGGATAAACTGTGCCAAAGTTCAGCTCCTCCGCAACCATAAAACGGTCGATGGGGAACGTAGTACCTGCAATCGCACCGGCACCCAGCGGCATCATGTCCGCGCCTTCCCAAACGCCCAACAGGCGGCGGAAGTCACGCTGCAGCATATTGAAATATGCCAGCATATGATGAGCAAAGGTAATCGGCTGCGCACGCTGCAGATGGGTATAACCCGGCATCAGAGTTTTTTCGTGCTTTTTGGCAACTGTTAAGAGAGCTTCCTCAAATTTAAGCAAAAGCTCGGCAATTTCGGCAACCTCACGCTTCATATACATATGCATATCGAGTGCAACCTGATCGTTACGGCTGCGTGCGGTATGCAGACGGGCGCCGGCGCTGCCGATACGTTCGGTCAGACGCGCTTCCACATTCATGTGAATGTCCTCCAGCGCAACGTCAAAATGGAAGTTACCTGCTTCAATATCAGCCAGGATGTCTTTCAGACCGGCAATGATCTTCTCCCCGTCCTCTGCCGGAATGATACCGCATTTAGCCAGCATACCGGCATGAGCAATGCTGCCGCGGATATCCTCGTGATATAAGCGTTTGTCAAAATCAATGGACGCATTAAATGCGTCCACCAATTCGTTCGTATTCTTACTGAAACGACCGCCCCAAAGCTTAGCCATTATTTCAGGTTTCCTTTCTTCATCAGCGCTCTTACTTTCAGCGGCAGGCCGAAGAGGTTGATGAAGCCGGTAGCATCTGCCTGGTTGTAAACTTCGTCTTCGCCGAAGGTTACATATTCCTGGCTGTACAGGGAGTACGGGGATTTAACGCCTGCACTGTAGATGTTGCCTTTATAAAGTTTCATGCGAACAGTACCGGTAACGGTTTTTTGAGTTTCGTTAACGAATGCATCCAGAGCCTCACGCAGCGGGCTGAACCACATGCCATCGTAAACCAGCTCGGAATAACGGATGGAAACCTGTTGCTTGAAGGATTGGGTTGCACGGTCCAGGCAAAGGTTTTCCAGATCGTTGTGGCCGTAGTAGATGATAGCGCCGGCAGGATTTTCATAAACGCCACGGGATTTCATGCCAACCAAACGGTCTTCGACCATATCGGTAATACCAACAGCGTTGCGGATACCGATTTCGTTCAGTTTTTCAACGAGCTTAGCCGGGCTGAGTTTTTCACCATTAACGCTTACAGGTACGCCTTCAACGTATTCCAGCTCAACATATTCCGGTTTATCAGGAGCTTTTTCAGGAATATTGGTAACGATGAACAATTCATCTTTCGGTGCATTCCACGGATCCTCCAGATCGCTGCCTTCATGGGACAGATGCCACATGTTGCGGTCCATGGAATAGTCATGGTCATGAGATACAGGAATAGGAATGTTGTGTGCTGCAGCATAGTCGATTTCCTGGTCACGGCTGCGCAGCTCCCACTCACGCCACGGAGCGATGATTGCCAGCTGCGGAGCCAGAGCCTTTACGGACAGTTCAAAACGAACCTGGTCGTTGCCTTTGCCGGTAGCACCGTGAGCAATAGCGTCAGCACCTTCTTTTTCAGCGATTTCAACTAATTTTTTAGCAATCAGCGGACGAGCGAAGGAAGTACCCAGCAGGTATTTCTTTTCGTATACAGCACCTGCCTTAACGGTGGGCCATACATAGTCGCTGATGAATTCTTCTTTCAGGTCCATGATGTAGCATTTGCTTGCACCGGTTTTCAGTGCTTTGTCATGAACGGGCTCCAGTTCGTCGCCTTGGCCAAGGTCAGCGCAGGCAGCGATAACTTCACAGTTATTGTAATGCTCTTTCAGCCAGGGGATGATTACGGATGTATCAAGGCCACCGGAGTAAGCCAGAACTACTTTCTTAATATCTTCTTTTTTCATTATAATAGCCTCCCATTTCTGTATAATGCTATGCATTAGTGAATAAACTTACAAACTTCTTGTATTATATACCCTTTTTATGCATAAATCAAGTATTTAAGCGCATGTATACAATACTTTTTGTGTACTAGATGTAACAAAAAACCTAAAATATAGCTTGTTTCAGAAAATTTTGTCTGTATACAAGAACGGCTAAGCATATAAACTATACGCTCAGCCGTTATATTTATACATCCAAGACCTGATTTAGAGTACTTCGTCGCTCATCAGCAGCGCCATAATAGCCTTTTGTACGTGCAGTCTGTTCTCTGCCTGGTCAAATACAACAGATTGCGGTCCTTCCAGCACTTCCTCGGTAATTTCTTCACCGCGGTGTGCGGGCAGGCAGTGCAGAACGATTGCTTCCGGACGTGCTTCGTTCAGCAGCGCCTGGTTAATCTGATAATTATGCAGTGCTTTGAAACGAACCTCACGCTCCGCTTCCTCGCCCATGCTGGTCCATACATCGGTATAGAGCACATCGGCGCCCTTGGCAGCCTTGAAGAGATCCTCCTCTACGGTAATGCTGCAGCCGGTCTGGGCAGCATCCTCCTGCGCCAGACGCAGGATTTCCGGATCAGGCTGATAGCCCTTCGGGCTGGCGCAGATCATGTTCATGCCCACCTTGGCGCAGGCAAACATCAGAGAGTGTGCCATGTTATTGCCATCGCCTACATAAACCAGCTTACGGCCTTTCAGAACCTTCATCTTCTCCTGAATAGTGAAGATATCGGTCAGAGCCTGACAGGGATGCAGCAAATCGGTCAGGCCGTTGATAACGGGAACGCTTGCATATTTAGCCAGCTCAATAACGGAATCGTGAGAGAAGGTACGGATCATAATACCGTCAACAAAACGGGAAAGTACACGTGCGGTATCGCGAATCGGTTCGCCACGGCCGATTTGGGAAGCGGAATCACTCAGATAAATCGGATGGCCGCCCAGCTGCCAGAAGCCTACCTCAAAAGAGGTTCTGGTACGTGTAGAAGCCTTAGAGAACAGCATAGCCAAAGTTTTGCCCTTTAAATATTGGTGAGGCTCACCGGCCTTTTGCTTACGTTTCAATTTTTTTGCCACATCAAGAATTGTTGCGACCTCGCCTACGCTAAGGTCATGAATAGAAATCAGGTCTTTGTCTTTTAAACTCATTTTTTATCCCCTCTCGTTTTTTAACAGGCCGCCAGCGCTTTATCCAGCGCAGCAACCACAATATCAATTTCTTCCTTGCTGATAATCAGCGGCGGTACAATGCGGATAACATTGCCCGCAGTGCAGTTCACAATAACATTGTTCGCCAAACAGCTTTCCACAATCAGCTTGCCCTCGCCGGCGACCTCCATACCAAGCATCAGGCCGCAGCCACGGACATCGGTAACCTTGTCAGGATATTTTTCCTGCAGCTTACGCAGCTCATTCTTAAAGTATTCGCCCTTTTCCGCAACCTTGTCTACCAAGCCTTCGGACTTGATAGTCGTCAGCGTTGCGTATACAGCGGCGCAGGCCAGCGGATTACCGCCAAAGGTGCCGCCATGGTCACCCGGCTTAAACACATGCGCCAGGCGCTCCGGCACAGCAAAGCCTGCAACCGGGAAACCGCCGCCGATGCCCTTGGCGAAGGTCAGAATATCAGGCTTCACGCCACTGTGCATATAAGCAAACCATTTGCCGGTACGCGCAACACCGGTCTGCACCTCATCAAAAATCAGCAGTGCATCATGCTTGTCGCACAGCGCACGCACCTGCTGCAGATATTCATCAGGCGGTACATGCACGCCACCCTCACCCTGGATAGGCTCCAGCAGTACAGCGCAGACATCGTCATCCATCTGTGCCTCCAGCGCCTTAATATCGCCGTAGGGCACAAGCACGTGTCCGGGGCTCAGCGGACCGTAGCCTACATGATAATAATCATGGCCGGTAGCAGCCAGCGTATCAAAGGTACGTCCGTGGAAGGATTCGTCCGCAGAAATAATTTTATATTTCGTAGGTGCCTTGCTCACGCCGTATTTACGCGCCAGCTTCATAGCACCCTCATTGCCCTCGGCACCGCAGTTGGCAAAGAAAATGCGGTCCATGCCGGTAGCCTCGGCAACAACACGCAAGGCCTTCGCCTGAATCTCGGTATAATACAGGTTGGAGCAGTGCATCAGCTTGGCAGCCTGCTCGCTGATAGCCTTCACCAGCACAGGATGATTGTAACCAAGACTGTTGACAGCGATACCGGCAAAGGCATCTACATACTCATTGCCCTCGTTGTCCCACACACGGCAGCCCTGGCCAAGCTCCATAACCATCGGATATCTGCCGAATACAGGCAGATAATATTTTTCTGTTTCTTCTATAATAGTTTTTTTATCCATTGTCAAGAATATCTCCCCCTCATGTAACCCCTGCTATCAGATTTCTTTAACAACCTCGGTGCCAACGCCCTTGTCGCTGAAAAGCTCCATCAGAATAGAATGCTCGGCACGGCCGTCAATGATATGTGTTTTCTTGGCACCGCCGCTCAAAGCCTTAATGCAGGAACGAACCTTAGGAATCATGCCGCCGTCAATGCTGCCCTTAAGAATAAGCTCATGAGCCTTTTCAAAGCTCAGAGTGGAAATGAAGCTGCTTTCATCCGGATATGCGGAATAAATACCGCGGACATCAGTCAGCACCAGCAGCTTTTCTGCCTTCAGCGCACCGGCAATTTCACCGGCAGCAACATCTGCGTTAATGTTATAGGTTTCACCCTCGTCACCGACGCCGGTCGGAGCGATTACAGGAATATAACCGCCGTCCAGCAGGCAGTTAATCAAATCGGTGTTGACCTCTTTAACGCTGCCGACAAAGCCGATATCTACCAGGTTAACCTCACCGTTTTCATAAACATCAGCCAGATATTTTTTAGCCTTCAGCAGATTAGCATCCTTACCGTTGAGGCCAACAGCCTTACCGCCCAAAGCGTTCAGACGGCCGACAAGGTCAGTGTTCATTTTGCCTACAAGCGCCATTTCGGCAATAGCTGCGGATTCTGCATCGGTTACGCGCAGACCACCGACAAATTCGCTCTTTTTACCGGCCTGCTCCAGCTGACGGCTGATTTCCGGACCGCCGCCGTGAACAACTACCGGACGCATGCCAGCATATTGCAGAAACAGGATATCCTGCAGTACCTTGTTTTTCAACTCATCATTGAGCATAGCGTTGCCGCCATATTTTACGACAATGGTTTTATCTTTAAAATTGCTCAGATACGGCAATGCTTCCATTAAGGTATGTACTTGTTGTTCGTTCATTAACATAGGTGATGTCCTCCCTCATTTTTTATATTTGTCTTACGTTTATATTTATTACTTCTGCTTCCCTCCAAAGATGCCTTCGCTCAAGTATGGTATTCACCGTTAATCTTCACATACTCATAACTGAAATCGCAAGTCCACACAGTTGCGCTTTCCTCACCGGCACCCAGGTCGATGCTCATGGAAATATCATGCTCAGCCATAGTTGGCGCCAGCTTTTCGGCAGGCACGTTGCAGTTCATGCCGTTTTCCACCAGACGGATACCGCCGATAGAAAGATTTACCTTATCTGCCTCCATAGCAGCACCGCTGTAGCCTGCAGCGCAGACAATGCGTCCCCAGTTCGGGTCCTCACCGAAGAAGGCTGTTTTTACCAGCGGCGATTTGGCAATCGCCATCGCTGCGGTTTTGGCATCCTCCCAGGTTGCGGCACCGGTAACATTTACCTCGAGGAATTTAGTAGCGCCCTCGCCGTCATGCGCAATCATTTTTGCAAGGTCGGTAGCACAGGCAACCAGCGCTTCAAAGAAGGCCGGATAATCCGGATGCTCCTCCGAAAGAATGATTCCGTTTTCGGCAAGACCGTTGGCCAGCACAATCATGCTGTCGTTGGTACTGGTATCGCCGTCGACAACAACCATGTTGAAGGATTTGTCGGCAGCTTTTTTTACCGCGCGCTTCAGCACATCGGGAGCAACGGCGGCGTCGGTAGTGATGAAGGTCAGCATAGTTGCCATATTCGGATGAATCATGCCCGCACCCTTGGCAATACCGGCAAAGGTTACCTTCTTGCCGCCGATTTCCGTTTCATAGGCAGCGTGCTTGATAAAGGTATCCGTAGTCTGAATCGCCATAGCGCAGCTTTCGCCCTCGCATTCGTCCAAGCTGTCGACAGCATCGGCAATGCCTGTTAAAAGCTTATCCATCGGCAGGAACTGGCCGATAACACCGGTGGAGCAGACAAAGACTGCTTCCGGAGCAATGCCTAAAAGCTCTGCCGTATGCGCCTGCATTTTCTTGGCATCCGCCAGGCCCTGCTCGCCCGTGCAGGCGTTGGCACAGCCGCTGTTTACGGCAATAGCCTGCGCATAACCGTGCTTGTTTACCTCACGGCTCACGAGCACAGGAGCAGCGCACATTTTATTTTGTGTAAATACCGCACCGCAGGCCGCAGGCACGGTACTGAAAATAACTGCTACATCATGATTGCCGCTGGCTTTGATACCGGCCTTGACGCCGGCAGCAATGAAGCCCTGCGGTGCAGTCACCCAGCCTTCGATTTTCTTCATGAGATTCCCCTCTTTCCTTGGTGTTTACATCTTTTCTTCTGCGGCAGCATCACCGCTAAGCACCATTTTATAGTATAATAGTTATAACAAGCTTAAGGAACAAGCGGCAGCTGACGCATGCCGGCAGTTTCATCAATGCCAAACATCACATTCATGTTCTGCACTGCCTGTCCCGCAGCACCCTTAACAAGATTATCAATACAATTCATTACAATAATGCGGCCAGTACGCTTATCGGTCTGCCAGCCAAGGTCCACATAGTTGGAGCCGCGGATATTTTTCAATTCCGGGCAAACTCCCTTACCGCGCAGGCGGATGAAAAATTCATCGCCGTACATTGCCTGATAGGCCTCCTCAATCTGTGCATCCGTTACGCCCTGCTTCAGCTGTGCATAGCAGGTTGCATAAATACCGCGGTCCACAGGCAGCAGATGCGGTGTGAACTGAATCACTACATCTTCACCGGCAAACTCACTGTAAATCTGCTCGATTTCCGGCGTATGGCGGTGCGAAGCAACGCCGTAGGCTTTAAAGCTTTCGTTGACGCTGCAGTAAAGACTGCCTGCCTTCAGGCTGCGGCCCGCACCAGTCGTACCGCTTTTGGCATCAATCACAATGCCCTTAGTTTCAATCAGCTTATATTTTAAAAGCGGCACCAGCGCCAGAATGCTGCAGGTTGTGTAACAGCCGGGATTTGCCACCAGCTGCGCCCCGCGCACCTTATCACGGAAAAGCTCGGTCAGACCGTAGACAGCCTGTGCCTCCGGGTCCTCATGCTTCACCTTGTACCACTGTTCAAACACATGGTAATCCTTAAATCTATAATCGCCGCCGAGGTCAATAATCTTGGTCTTGCTTCCTCGCAGCTGCTTGCCTATCTTCATAGCATGGCCATGAGGCAAGGCAATAAAAATCACATCACTTGCTGCTGCAATAGTATCCAGCTCCTGCATAGACTGCAGATTCTTTTCAATACGTCCCGACAAATGCGGATACATAGAAGCAATCGCCTCTCCCGTACTGCTTTCAGAGGTAATCACGGCAATTTCCGCTTCCGGATGTCCGTCCAGAAGTCGCAGAAGCTCAACTCCTGCATAGCCTGTTGCACCGATAACACTTGCTTTCATATCCATCCTCCTTTGTACTCGATAATTATACAACTAAATTGTATAATTTTGCAAGCGCTTTGTGAATTTTTTTGTAAAAAATAAGGGACAATAATCCATTTTACAATCTTATTTTACTACCTAAAAGGTAAATATACCAGTATTTTTTGCCAAATTCACACTTTATTGTTACAATAGACGTGAAAGCTATACACGTCACTGTTTAAAATATATCAAAATCACTAACGAGGTGTATCTTATGTTTAAAATTATTATCATGGCTTTGCTTATTTTTATAGGCATGGTGGGTTATGACAACATTACGGATAAGGCTCAGCCTACCACCCCCGTACAGCAGGAACAGCAGAAGGTCAGCAAGCACGAAAAATCCGCCGCTATGGCGCTTTTCACCAGCCTGCTGCCTCCCAAGGAGGAATGGCCCTCGCCCGTACATAAATTCTATCTGGCCTTTAATATGGATGAGGTTATCGATCCTATCCGTCAAAACCCGAACTGGACAAGTCTTGATGCCATGTCGCGCGATATACCGCAGGCACTCATTGCTATCGAGGACCACGCTTTTTATAATCACGGCGCTATTGCCGTAGAAGGTATTCTGCGCGCCACACTGGCCAACATCAACGCCGGCGAGGTAGTACAGGGCGGCAGCACGCTGACACAGCAGTTTGTCAAAAACGTTTTTCTTTCGCACGAGCAAAGCATGGAGCGTAAAATTGAAGAGGCCGTGCTCTCGCTCATGCTGGAGGATAATTACAGCAAGGACGAAATTCTGGAGCTTTATCTGAACACCACCTACTTCGGCGCAGGCTCCACCGGCATTAAGCAGGCCAGCAGAACATACTTCGGCAAGGCACCTTCGGCGCTGACTTTGGCCGAGGCCGCCGTCATCGCCTCGCTTCCCTACGCGCCCACCAGCCTAAATCCGCTGGAAAACCCCGAGGGCTGCAAAAAACGTCAGCTGCTGGTGCTGGCCGCTATGCATAAATACGGTATGATTAATCAGGGCCAGCTGGCAGAAGCCAAGGCAGAAAAAATCCGCCTCACCAACGGCACCGTCATGTAAAGCTGTAACAAAATCTACATTGTATATTTTTTAATTAACGTTTATCGCTAAAACCCCTGTTTTACTTGACCGCTTCATGCTTCATATATATAATTAAAGCTTAAGCAAAATCACTCAAAGAAGGTCAAAATCATGGAAACTACAACATTAGATAAGCTTCCCTTAGGTCAGGAGGCTATCATCGCTAAGGTCGGCGGCGAAGGCAGCATTCTGCGTCGCCGTCTGCTGGATATGGGGCTCACGCCCCGCACCCGCGTCATGGTACGCAAGCGCGCACCGCTCGGTGACCCGCTGGAAATCTCCCTGCGTGGCTACGAGCTGACACTGCGTGCGGAGGAAGCCGCAAAAATCACTGTAACGCCGGAGGTGAGCGAAGCATGAAGCTGCATTTCGCCCTCGTCGGCAACCAGAACTGCGGCAAAAGCACGCTGTTCAACTATCTCACCGGCAGTAACCAGCACGTCGGCAACTTTCCCGGCGTAACCGTCCAGAAAAAGGAAGGTACGATTCTCGCCGTGCCTGACGCAGGCGTTATCGACCTGCCTGGCATCTACTCGCTTTCTCCCTACACTTCGGAAGAAATTGTTACGCGTGACCTGCTGTTATACAATAAGCCGGACGCAATTATCAACGTCATTGACGCAACTAATATCGAACGCAGCCTGTATCTTTCGCTGCAGCTCATCGAGCTGAATATCCCGATGGTCATTGCCCTCAACATGATGGACGAGCTCACCGGCAGCGGCGGCAGCATCGACATCAAAGCGATGGAGGATTCGCTGACCGTACCGGTTGTCCCCATCACCGCCAACTCCGGCGAAGGTGTAGGCGAGCTTTTGCGCCGCGCCGTAGAGGTAGCGCAAAACCAGCAGCTGCCACAACGCCTTGATTTCTGCAGCGGTCCTGTACATACCGCTATTCACAGTATCGCCCATTTAATTGAAACTAAAGCACGCCGCCAAAACCTGCCGCTGCGCTTTACTGCCACCAAGCTTATCGAGGGCGACAGCGATTTCGCCAAGGCGCTGCAGCTTTCGGAAAACGAATGCGATATCATCGGCCACTTCGTTACCGAAATGGAGCAAAACCTCAAAACAGATAAGGAAGCGGCGCTGGCAGATATGCGCTATGCCTATATCGAGGACCTCTGCGCGCAGACCGTGCAGAAGCCCAAGCATACGGAAGCACAGCTGCGCTCCGTCAAAATCGACCATTATCTGACGCATAAATTTTATGCTATCCCTATTTTCGTGCTTATCATGGGCCTTGTATTCTGGCTCACCTTTGACGTTATCGGAGCTTTTCTCAGTGACATCCTCAGCAATGTTATTGATGCTGTAACAGCTTCGGTTGATAACACGCTCACCGTGCTGGATATTGCACCGCCGATGCATTCGCTGATTATCGACGGCATCTTCTCCGGTGTCGGTGCCGTGCTTTCCTTCCTGCCGACCATCGTCACCCTGTTCTTCTTCCTTTCGATGCTGGAGGACAGTGGTTACATGGCGCGTGTCGCCTTCGTTATGGATAAAATGCTGCGTAAAATCGGCCTCTCCGGTTCGTCCTTTGTGCCGATGATTATCGGCTTCGGCTGCAGCGTGCCGGCAATTATGGCATCACGCACCCTCGCCAGTGAGCGCGACCGCAAAATGACCATCATGCTCACACCGTTCATGAGCTGCAGCGCCAAGCTCCCCATCTACGGTATGTTCATCGCCGCCTTCTTCCCGCATAACGGTGGCTTGGTCATGCTTTCGCTCTACCTCACCGGTATCTGCGTTGCTATTCTCTCCGGCTTTTTGCTCAACAGCCTGGTGTTCCGTGGCAAGCCTGTTCCCTTCGTCATGGAGCTGCCTGCCTACCGTCTGCCTACGGCGCGCAACATCATCATGCATATGTGGGAAAAAGCCAAGGACTTTCTGCATAAGGCCTTTACGGTTATTTTCCTTGTCAGCATCATCGTCTGGTTCCTGCAAAACTTTGATGTGCGCTTTTACATGGTAGACGCTTCCGACAGCATTATTGCCTCCATCGGCAAGCTGGCAGCGCCTATTTTCGCACCGCTCGGCTTCGGAAGCTGGCAGGCAACAACCTCGCTTATCTGCGGTATTACCGCCAAGGAGGTTGTCATCAGTACGCTTTCCGTGCTTGCAGTCGGCAACGGCGGTGCCCCTGATCTGGCAAGCCTCTTCTCGCCGCTCACAGCCTACACCTTCCTGGTGTTCTGCCTGCTCTATCCGCCCTGCGTAGCAGCGCTGGCTACCATCCGTCGCGAGCTGAACTCCGATACTAGCACGCTCTGCCTTATGGGCTATGAGCTTGTTGTGGCCTGGTGCGTGGCGTTTATCGTAAGACAAATCGGCTTAATGCTTGGCTTCGCCTAAAAAATTGCATAAGAAAACAGCCTAAAACTCATGCTTTGAGAATTGGGCTGTTATTTTTTTGTGGCTTTAGCCCTTGGAGCACTATCAAGTTTCTTTTCGAAGAAACGAGATGGTGCTTCACACAGAACCATCCGCTATGCGGGTGCGCATTGATTGTTATACAAAAATACGTCATTCCGATATACAATAGTAAGTGTTCAAGTCACTATTGCAAAGAAAGGAATGACGTATTAATAGCAAATAAAACTAACGAATTATCACATTCAAAATGGGTATGTAAATATCATATTGTCTTTGCAATGATATTTTCAATCATACATCGTTGTGTCAATTCTATCGAGGCAGACTTTTGCTCCATGTAGCTTTGCCATTCGAGGAAAAGCCTAAGAATAAACTTCCGGGCAATAATTTGAAATATTATCGTCAGAGAAAATCATTAACTACCAGACAGCTTGCCGAGAAAATGGATGTTGTTCCTGCTACTATCCTGATGTATGAACAGAATAAATACCCTATCCCTTATGATGTAGCCAAAGAATGGATTTGATGGGAAATGAATTATGCATACCTCTATTAAAACATGATTTCATATGTTATAATACAAACATTGCGGAAATGTCCAATATAACACGAAGGGAGGACTGCGCATGAAGATAACAGATCTTCTTGGAGAAGCAACAGAATATGATAAAAAGCAGGCAGTTGAACATAAGAAAGTGAAAAATTGGCTTAAAAGTGTCAGTGCCTTTGCGAATACAGCGGGCGGAACTTTAATTTTTGGTATTACAGATGGTGAAGAAATTGTTGGATTGGAAGATATTAAATCCGATTCTGAATTTATTAGCCAGAAAATCAAAGAAAGAATTTCACCATTTCCAGAAGTTATAATGAAGCTTCGTAAAACCGAAGATGAAAAAGACCTTTTGTTGCTTTATGTACCGGCAGGTGCAGAAACACCTTACTATTATACTGGCGATGGTGTGACAGAAGCTTACATTCGTATTGGTAATGAAAGCGTTGTCGCTGATGCGACTGAACTGAAACGCTTGGTTATGCGTGGTAGAAACTCTTCTTATGATTCGGTGATGTCACCATACAATTATGAGGACTTTTCTTTCAGTAAGCTGAGAGAACGCTATAAATCCTGGACTGGCAACAGTATGACGGAGAAAAGTTTTGAATCTTTCGGTATCCGAGATGCAAATGGACACCTTACCAATGCAGGCGCTTTGCTTGCTGATGATGCACCCATTCGCTGGTCTCGTCTTTTCTGCACAAGATGGAATGGGTTAGATAAAAGTGGCGGACAGGTTGATGCTTTGGATAGTGCCGAATATAGTGGCAGTCTTATCATTCTTCTGAATGAGGGCATGAGTTTTGTAAAGCGTAACATGAAAACCATTTGGAAGAAAACACCTGATTCCAGAATTGAAATGCCGGATTATTGCGAGCGAAGTGTTTTCGAAGCTTTGGTCAATGCGTTGATTCATAGGGATTATCTGATTAATGGCAGTGAAGTTCATGTGGATATGTTTGATGACCGCCTTTTAATTTATTCTCCGGGTGGAATGCCTGATGGAACACAGATTCAGGGGCGTGATATTGATGATATTCCTTCAACCAGAAGAAATCCTATCCTTGCAGATATTTTTGCCCGCCTTGGATATATGGAACGTCAAGGCAGTGGATTAAGTAAAATCCGTACCGCATACGAAAATGCAGCAAATTATCAACCGGGTTTGGAACCGACCTTCCGATCCAATCGAGTGGAATTTACTGTAAAGCTTCCAAATCTGAATTTTAAAGCATCAAGTAATGAAGCTTTAAATGAGGCAATAAATGAAGCTTTAACTGATAATCAGAAAATGCTCCTTGATATGTTGCGCAATAATCCAACAATTACGCAAAAAGAAATTATTGAACGAGTCTCTTTGTCGAGAAGCACTGTTCAGAGAATGATCAAAGAGTTGTCTGAATTAGGACGATTAGAGAGAATTGGTTCAAAGAAAACTGGCAGTTGGATTGTAAAAGAGTAAAAGAAAATATTTTATTTTGAAATCTCCGTTGTTCTGTTGTAGAATGACGGAGATTTTTCATGTAAATGTTCAGTTGGAACGAGCCGACAGCATCTTCTGATACGACTGAAGGGGATTATAATGTCATCCCAACAAACAAATTTCGGAAATTGACTTTCAGAGGAATTTGAGAAAATATGTGAAGTGGTACACCTTATACTGCTTGCCAATTTGTGAATCCAGTAAAAAGTGTGCTACTTCTTATTGCAATTTAGGTATAGCTTTGGATAAATTAAGTGTAAAAGAGTACGAAGCCCCTTTCAATGGTAACTAGTAGTCAAAACGCCCCTAACAAGAGCGGCGAAGGTGATAAGACAATGTGGCTTGAAAAAAGTGAAAGCCAGCGTCTTGAGGTGCTGGCTATTATTAAGGGCTTATAACCCGTCATCAAACCGCCCGTTTGACGGGTGCTCCTGATTTTGCAAAGATTATTTTGCTGCGTTCAGCTGCTTTATCAGCGCATACGCCTGCTGCCAGCTCGTCAGTGACAGCTGCCACAGCTCGCTGTACGCCCGCACTGCAGCCTGCGGCGAACTTACATGCAACGCGCACAGTCCCCGCACTCCTGCATAAGGATAGTACGGAATGCACGTCCGCGCCTCCTCGGGCGTCTGCAAAAGCGCCTGCGCCAGCGCCAAATGCCCCTGCTGCAGGCACCACAGCCAGCGGACAAACTCCGCCAGCGTTTCCTTGACTACGGCAGCCTGCGCCACCTCCGTCTGCCGGCCGTACCAGTAGCGCTGCGCCTGCTTGTACTCCGCACTCTGCACCGCTGCGCCGGCAGCGCCAAAGTGCGCCAGCACTGCCCGATAATGCAGCAGATGCACACGCTCATGCACCAGCACGGAATCATAATAGGCTACGTAATCCCCGCCATGCTCAGCACATTCCTGCCTGATAGCATTCACATAAAGCGTAATCCCCTTGCCCGCAGCAAATTCACCATGCAGCAAGCGTTTGAACTTTAGCTGCTGCAGCTTTTTGCTCCAGCTGTTATATTGCTTAGCCAGCCTTGGCAATGCAGCGATGTCATGCTCCGCCTGCAATGCTTCCGCTCGCTTTAATAATTGCCTGCCCTCGCGTTGCACGGCAACCGTGTCATAGCGCCCGTACTGCCTGTAAAGCAGCACGTCGGACTCTGCATAAGCTGTTGGCAGACCAAGATGTTCGGGAGCAGTGACGATATTTTCTAAGATAATTTCTAACATTCTTTTTGAATACACAAGCACTTTGCAGCCTCTCGGGCCATCCTGTGCTTAAATTATAATACCATGGCAATGATCAATCTCATGCTGGATAATCTGCGCCGTAAAGCCGCTGAAGCTCTGCTTGCACTTTTTAAACTGCATATCCTGATAAGCCACCGTAATTTTTTCGTAGCGCACTGCAGCACGCTCGCCCTCCAGCGACAGGCAGCCTTCTTCCGTCATATATTTGCCGGAGTGCTTGATAATCTCCGGGTTCAGCATCGCAATATTCGTGGGGCCGATATTTACGGCGATAACGCATTTCTGCACGCCGATCATATTTGCTGCCAGGCCCACGCAACGGTCCGCATGAGCTGCGAGCGTATCTAATAAATTCTGCGCTACTGCAATGTCCATAAAGGTTGCAGGCTGCGATTTTTGTGCCAAAAAGGCTTCGTCTCTAATTATTGGTTTTTCCATGGTGTACCTCCGTAGGTTTTTTTGTATCTAAAACTATTATCCTCTTACTGAGAACTGACCGACAATCTGTATATAAGTATCCTTATCAGCTTCCAGATAATTTTCCAGCCAAGAATCCATTGACTGAATAAAATGTCCTTTGCTGTCTTGCGTCGGATATACGTGTTCATCGATACTTTCAAGATAATCTTTAATCTGATATTTTACCTTCAAATAATCTTTGCCGGCAGCCTTATCTATAATATTCTTAAGACCGACTATCTTATTATCAAAGTACTGCTTAAGATAGCCTCTTTTGATAATAATAACATTATTATTAAGTTCACATACAGTAGCATCTGCATATGCGTTGACTAGCTCAAAAAATCTTTCAGTTGCATCCGCCAAAGCTTCCGTGTCCTGCAGCTCGTCCATACAAGCATAAGCACCTTCGCCAAAGCAAGCGGTAAAATATGTATCGCTATAAATATCCATTTCCGATATATCTCTATATACCTGACTTTCTTGCAACGTCAATGCTTTAGCTGTACTCAGGGTTTTAATAATATAAACATTGCTTAAAAAGCTCATATTTTGTATATCCTTTTCTTGACTACATTCTCTAATATTTACTCAACAACAGACGCAGCTTCACACTTTTTCAAATATACAATCCCTATGCCATTCTAAAAAGGCTTTGTCGATATTATACTTGCCGGGAACAGCTAATTCTTTACCTTTAATAGGCAAAAAATACTTTACGTAATATTCCTGCGTGATTGCTTTCTCCAATTTGGATGAGAATATAGTTCTGTTATTTTCATCAAAGGCGATAATGCCTTTATCAAACGCCTTGTCATACAACGCCGATAAGCATATGCCATTGCTTGGGTTTAAGCGTTCTTTCTCATTCATCGCCCAAGGAATAATATGGCTTGCTACCAACAATTCAGGAATATCTATACCTGTAAGCGCACACTTGCCAGCAAAATTTGCCATTACTAAACTTCTAAAAACATTTTGATTAACTCTTTGCTTTATTAATCTTAATTTTTCTGCACCCATAAGATAATCAGGGATATCCTGCAACTGCTGCTGATATTTTTCTTCGATAGTTGACTGCTCATAGCGCGCAAGAATAGCTTCACTTTCATATATCAGCTTCTCTCTATCATGAGAAAATTCATCCCAATACTGCTGACACTTGGGACCACCATGCTGCATGCCTGAAACGCCTCTTTGCTTCAGCATCGGGTCACAAGAAGCGTAGTTAACAAGCCTATAAGCAACAGCATCAGGAGTTCTGCCAATAAGCTTTGCAACTCTGATGACCTCAGGATTGGTTTTATGCATTTTGCCAAACGGCATCTTTAAATATAGATTTAAAGCTAAAATCATTTCATCCCTAGACCATAAATTTCTAGCCACAAGCAACCACACCTTTATTACGCTGCATGCACAAAATCTTGCCGTCATGCTCAATTACCGCTGCCACTACCTCATAATGCTTCATCATTACAACCTCCGCGCGTTTTCTCTTGTTTCCTTCAACAAAACAACTGCATCATATACCGACTCCCCATTACTGCCGGGAATAATATCAACAAAATCATCATAGCTTCCGTTATATGAATTAATAACTTTATTTTGACCATTATAAAACGTAGCATAGAGTGTTCTTCTCATTCTGCAGTCAAGATCATATTCATCATGTGAAATAACATATTCATCTTTATCTGCGTCATACCATTCCACCCATATAAGCGCACATTGATGATTACTATGTCTATACTCTTCGCTACCTATATAAAATCTTGCCGTTGCCGTATCAATCCACGCCCCACAATGTGCATCTGAACCCACCCAATACCATCTTGGCGGCTGCGGCGGATTAAAGGCTGCACAGGTTGCAGTCAGCGACAGTAGTAAAACCAACAAACACAATATTTTCTTCATCACAAACACACCTTTCAAACCTATTTATCTATTATCTTGTTATTTGTAAAGAATTTCTATTCCCTATTCTACCCCACTTATGCTCTTTAGGCAACCTTCTACCGCTCCGTCAGCACATCAAAGTTCTTGCCGTCCGTCGTAACCGTAAGCGTACCATGGTCATGTGTTGTCAGCACCTTCGCGCCAAGATGCGTTAAGCTGCCCACCACGTTCTTGTTCGGATGCTTATAAATCGAAAAATCACCGCAGCTGATGAGCGCGTATTTAGGCTTAACCTTGCTAATGAACGGCCAATAGGACGATGTCTTGCTGCCGTGATGCCCCACCTTCAGCACATCCGCCTGCAGCGCAGTACCGTATTTTTGCTGCAGCGCATCCTCCACCGGTGCCTCCGCATCACCCGTCAGCAGCATCTTAAAGCTGCCGTAATGCAGCATCAGCACCAGGCTGGTGTTATTCAAATTTTTCATATCCTTTTTGCTGAGGAAGTCTCCCGGCGCCAGCACCTCGATATAATAATTTTTGTCAATTTTAATCGTATCCCCGGCCTTCAGCGCCTGTCCGTTATACCTGCCGGCGCGCAAATCACTGTTCAACGCCACGGACGCTTTATAGCCGTTGTTCACATAACCGCTGTCATAAATATTGCTGACGCCGTATTTACCGCGCACATACATGATATTACCCATATGATCACGGTGATGGTGCGTCACGAAAACAGTCTTAATCCTGCTGACGCCGGCCTTGTCGAGCGCCTTAATCAGCGCCTGCCTGCCGCCGCTGTCGCCAACCTTATCCTTAACGTCATTGCCCACATCAATCATGATATTACGCTTGCCGTCCTGCAGCAAAATCGCATCCGCCTGCCCCACATCCAGCACGCTGATGCGCAGCTTTCCTTGTGCTATGCCGCCATCCTGCTTTTGCTGCATGCTCTGCGGCAGGTTATTTTTTACCGCCGCACGCACACTTTCGGCGTTTGGCTGATAAAGACCGCTGTACGCTGCCAGCGCCACGATAAAGGCTATGATAATCTGAAAAACAAACTTTAATTTACGCATGTGTATCTTACTTCCCTTTTCTTTTACAAATCAGCAGCTTCGTTTGCTGATATATTTATTATATCACGCACATAAAAAAGCGTACATACTTGCAAGTCGTATGTACGCTTCTTTCTTAATCTGTCAGTTTAAAGTGTATAAATTTTTTTCTTTAACCTCCGGCACGAACGCTCAACCGCAACAAGCAATGCTCCCGCAGGTGCCACGCAGTCCGGGTTCTGCGGCAGGCTTTTATTTGCGCAGCCATTTACTTTGCTGTGCCTTTTTGTTTAATGCATCCAAGGCCTTGGTATATACATTAAGCATTTCCTTTTTGCCCTTTGTTTGCTGCACTGCTGTTTCACCGCCCATATCAAGGCACACTTTGCCGTCTTTATCAATTATATAATGTGCCGCTACAGTATATTCCGTACCATTGTTGTTAAAAAGATATAAATACATGGCACTTACAGCATTCTGCAGCGATTCATCCTCGCGCAGTGACTTTAAAAATTCAGCGTCTGTGAACTGCTCCTCCGCAAACACAGCCAGATACAGCTGTCCGCTTTTGCTCAGGCTCTGCGCCGAATCAACATCCACATAAAGTGTACCGACATCTGTTTCGCCTGCCTTCTGCAGGTTCTGGCAGTTGCCTACGGCAGCAATGCTCAATAATATCAGCATTATCAAAAGCTTAATGTAACGCATTTTTTGCACCTCGCATAATCAACAGTTTTATTATATCCATTATATAACAAAAAGAGGGCAAAGTCACCCTTGCCCTCTTGATGATTAGTGGATTTTAAATTAATTCTTTAAAATTAATTATTTACCGGTGCGAGCAGCCAGCATTTCTGCATGTCTCTTTTGTTGAGCAGCTACGCGAGCGTCTTTTGCAGCTTTTTTAGCAGCTTCTGCTTTAGCCAGTTTTGCTTTTGCAGCTTTTTCAGCTTCAGCTTGACGCAGTTCTTCCGGAGATTTACGGCCGAATCTCCAGGTTGCACCAATGCCGCCCATGAATTCGTCGCCAGCGGTGGATACGTTGAAGCTCAGCATGAAGTCGCGGTTAGGATAGTGGAATGCACCCAGAGCCAGACCGGTCTTGTCGCGGTATTGGCCAACGCCTACAGCGATTTCGGTCGGAGCTTCCGGATCGTAACCCATGGTGTGCAGGTTTGCGATAGCAGCAGCCATAGCACCAACTTTTTCTACGTTAGCATCCAGTTTATCGATTCTGCCATCCAGACGGGATACTTCGCCGTCAAATTTAGCTTCGATGCGTTTGTCTTCATTAGCACGGTTGGTTGCTTCGTTTTCGATTTGACCTTTGTTGATAGTGATTTGATCTTGCAGTTTTTGGTCTGCATGTTCACGATCTTTTTTCTCTTGAGCGATTGCAGCTTTGTTAGACTCAATTGCTGCAGTGTTTTCTGCTACAGTGGTCTTGTCAGCTTTTTGATTGATTTCGTTTTGCAAACGATTATCTGCATCTACTCTGTCAATAGTTTCTTGATTAAGGTCTGTTCTCAGTGCATTGTCAGCATCTTTGCGAGCATCGGTTTCAGCATCGATTTTAGCGTTCAATTTCTTGTCTTCATTAGCACGGTTGGTTGCTTCGTTTTCGATTTGACCTTTGTTGATAG